>Ga0209478_1000057_pt1 | contig 270009 bp, 225 predicted proteins | sample DewCreD2012metaG_5_FD_184109 | JGI IMG/M metagenome (GOLD analysis project Ga0209478, IMG submission 184109) | Hot spring sediment bacterial and archeal communities from British Columbia, Canada, to study Microbial Dark Matter (Phase II) - Dewar... ...
TCACTTCGACCTCCGTAAAGTGGCGATGTTTCATGGCATTACTCCCCCGGAAGGTATTTCCGGGGATTAAGACGATGTGACATTTCAAATTGGGAATAAAATAGGACATTTCAAATTGGAAACCACAACACTCCTTCCCACCCTTGACACTCCAGCAGCAACAGCTTTATGATATGGACACACCCATCAAGGCAGAGAGGGTTCGGTATGGCAATACAGGGTATGTGGTTGTTTCTTTTGCTGTGTTGCGTAATCGGTTACGCAGACGCGGCGGAGATGCCCGTTCTCGAACGATTGCTGAACGGCGCGAAACTGGGAGCGCATACCGCCACACGCAGCGACCAGCGATTTGCCACCGTTCAGCCCGGTCAGCCTGTCGGGCAGACCTTCGTGGTGAGCGAGCGATGCGTGGAGGTCTTTCGCATCGCGATATGGCAAGCCTTCTGGCACGAGACGTGGCAACCCGACGAAATACTGGTGATGACCCTGTGGGACAGCCCGCAGAGGCGAACCTCCTACGGCAGGTGCGCTATCCCCTACTCACGTCGCATGTGGGAAGGCGCAGTGCCGATGTTCACTCTGGAGGCGAAGGTGCAGCCGGGGCGCAGCTACTATTTCGAACTGACGGTGGAAACCGAGCCGCTGCGTCCTGCAGAGGTGCCGCGCGAGTGGACGCTGAGCGGCGAGCGACCCGGCCTCGCCGGAGGCGACAAGTTACTGGCAGGCATAGGCATCGCCTCGGATAACTACCCGAATGGTCAGGCATATGTTGGAGGCGTGCCCCAGGAATACGACCTCTGGTTTGAGATACACGAGATACACGAGATCGACCGCGATACCCTGTATCGGGAGGCGTTTCGCCCCTTCAACCTGCAATACCCGCCCCTTCAACCTGTTCGCGAAGCGGTGGAGCGTGGGGACTGGCAAGAGGCGGTGCGACAGCTGGTGGCGCACTTCGAGTCGCGCGAGGACCTCATCCCCGCGGAGATTCGCGAGCCTCGCTTCCATCCCGATTTCGACACCCGCGAGGCAGACCTCGCTGCCGAACACAAAGTGCTTCTCCCCGACGGTACAACGGTGGACCTGGGTCCCCACTGGAGCCACTACACCCTCTGGCCCGAGCGCGGTGGTGTCGGACTGACCCGTGCGGGCTTGCGCCGCGCGCTGGCAGCAGGATACGCTAACACCGGCAACGAGAAGTACGCCCGTGCCTTCAGCGATATGCTGTATCACCTCTTCCAGCAGTGTCCCTCCCCGCTCAAGGCAGGCGTGTGGAAACCCGACCAGAAGATACCCGGTGCGCTGCCGCCCGGACTAGCGGGGGGATCGATGTGGTCTGCCCTCTCCATTGGCGCGCGGCTGGGACACGCCCTCACCTACTACGGCAGGTTCGTGCGCTCCCCGAACTTTCCCCTCGAAATCCGCGCGGCTTTCATCTTCAACCTCGCGGAGATGGCGGAAGTTCTGGAGCGGATGGAGGCGGGAGGCAACTGGGAAACGCAGATGGCAGATACTCTCGTGGAGCTGGGAATGGTCTATCCGGAGTTCGAAGGCGCGAAGAGATGGCTTCAGCAAGGCGTGCAACGGCTCATCGAGAACGCACTCTCCACCGTGCGCCCCGACGGGGTGCTACAAGAACCCACTACGGGCTACCATCTGCTGGTGATGGGCAGGTATCGCAACCTGATCGCGCAATCGCGCCAGCTGAACGTGCAAATCCCGTCAGAGATGGTTTCACTGACCGAAAAGATGCACGAATACGTGATGTACTCCACCCTGCCCGACGGGACGTTGCCAATCTGGGGCGACGGGAATCCGACCATGCGACCGGACATGCTCCCGCAGGCGGCAGACCTGTTCGCACGGGAGGATTTCCGTTACGTGGGCACAGGGGGCAAGCAGGGCAAACCGCCCGCCAAAACATCAATGGGCTTCCCGCATGGCGGCTTCTTCTACATGCGCAACTCCTGGCAGCCCGACTCGCACTACATGGGCATTCGCTGCGGACCGCACGGCAGTCACGGACACTGGGATCAGTTAAGCGTCATCGTCGCCGCGTACGGCAATCTATTGCTGATAGACCCCGGCATCCACATCTACGGCACGCCTGAAGCAGAGGAACTGATGCACACCCGCTCGCATAACACCGTGACGGTGGACGGACGTCGCACGGCTGCGGGGGGAATCCTCGACCGCTGGACGACTGGCTCTCGGTTCGACTTCTTCGCAGGGCATACCGAAGGCTATCAGGGTCTGACCGATGTGCGCCACCATCGGCGCATCTGGTTCCTGAAGCCTCATAGCGACTTCGGCGGCTTGTGGGTCATCCGCGACGACGTTACGGGAACAGGCGAACACGAAGCGCAGTTATGGTTCCGCTTCGACAAAATCGAGGTCAAGACAGACGAATCCCGCAAAGCAGTACGAACCGTCACCGACGGCGGCAACCTGCTCATTCAACCTATCGTTTACGACGACCTGCGGCTAAGCCTCTCGCAGGGCATCGCGGTTCCCCCGAGGGTGAACAAACTGACCGAAGTGCCTGTTGCTTGCTTCACCCGCAAGGGCACTCTGCCCCTCGCCTTTACGACTCTGCTCTTGCCCTACCGTGGCGAGGTACCCCCCGCCGTGAAAACCATGTCGCTTTCGGTAACTCCGGGCGGAACTGGCGTGTATGCTGTCTGGGTGGAGGACGGCACACGTGCCTACCTCCTCTACAGCAACCAGTTAAACGCAGCGCAATCTCTTGATTCCCGTGAGGTAGTCCTGCCCGACCGCACCCGCCTGCAGATACGCGCGGAGAACGCTGTCGTCGAACTGCGTCGGCAGGGCGGCAGGTGGAACCCTGTTGCCCTCATGGGCACGCAAGTGCAGGAACTGCGCCACCAAATGCGAATCTTATGGCGGTCGCAAACCCCTCTGGAGACGATGGAGGTCAACCTCAAATAGAGTATGACGGAAGGTTCACAGGAGGGTAAAGGGTTCCACAGGCGCACACTGCTGTTAGGGGCTGTGCTGTCTGCGGCGGTTGCCTATGTCACCACCTACTCCGACATGGTCGTGAAGGGAATGCAGCTGGGCGTGCTGCAGTTTGCCCCGGGCGCGGTCGGCTCGTTCCTGCTGGTTTACGGTGTGGTCAAGGTGTTGCGGGCGTTTGGCAGACTGCGCTGGATGACCCCTGCCGACCTGCTGGTTATCTACTTGATGCTGTTCGCGGCGGTTTTTGTGAGCACGCGCGGCTTTACCGAGAAGCTGATGCCCGCCCCTGTCTACCTGAACTACTATGCCGACCCCATCAACCAGTTTGCGCAACGCTTCATCCCGTATGTCAACCCTGCGCTGGTGGCGTTTGACCCCAAAGGCGAGCTCAAGCAGCCGGTGGCGGTGGAGTTCTACGAGAGCCTGCGCTCGGGTAGCATCCCGTGGGGAAAGTGGATACGCCCGCTGGCGATGTGGTTCCTGCTCTATCTTCTGCTGGCGTGGAGCCTGTTTTGCATCGGCGTGATTCTGCGCCGCCAGTGGGCAGACCACGAGCGTCTCACCTTCCCCCACACCGTCCTGCCTACCCGCTTGCTGGACGAAAGCCTTGCCAGACAGTTCCTTCGCTCGCCGTTGACCTGGATGGGCTTTGCGCTGGCGTTTTTGCCCTTCCTCATCAACGGCATTCACCTCGCAGTGCCGACCTTCCCGCAGATTCCGCTCCTCTTCTGGAACGTGCAGAACCTCTTCACCTCGCCGCCATGGAACCAGATGTTCGGCACGAGCATCTTTGTGTCGTTCGCCGCGATGGGCTTTGCTTACTTCCTGCCCAACGACCTGCTGTTCAGTTTGTGGTTTTTCTTCGCGCTGATACGGCTGGCGGATGTGGGCGCGGCGGCATACGGGATCGAACTGCAAAACATGCCCTCCTACCCCACGCGTCATTACATCGGCTACCAGGTGGCAGGGGCATACGTGGTCATTGCCTTCGTGTTTGTGCGCAGCGGCTGGGGATACTACAAACGCCTTGTGCAAAGCGCGTTTGGAAAAGAGCAGTTGCCACTCGCCGGGGAGGTTTTCAGCGCACGTCTAGCGGTATGGGGACTACTGGCAGGGTTCGTGGGCATCCTCGCATGGTGCGTCTGGGCGGGGGTGAGTATCTGGCTGGCAATCGCGCTGTGGGCAATCTTCCTGTTCGTGACCTGCACGGTGATGGCGCGCAGTGTGGCGGAAGCAGGCTTCCTGATGACTGAAACCTCGTTTAAACCCAGCGACATCGTGGGCATCTTCAGCGCGAAATCGCTGTGGGGGAATACCAGCTGGACGCACATCGCCTTTCTGGATGCCATCTTTTTCCGCGACCTGCGCGGCATGTTGCTCTCGTTGTTTTTGGACAGTCAGCAGCTGGCTCCGCGGCACGGGCTGCGACGGGCTGCGCTGCCCATCCTGTTCGCGGTGGCGATTGTGGTCGCCTTCATCTCCGCCGCTGCCAGCGAGCTGTGGCTGCACTACACGCGCGGCGGCGTCAATCTTTACGGCTATCCAAACGCCAATGTCTCATGGGCGTTCACGGACGCCACCAACGCACTCACGGGCGCGGACAAGCTCACGCCTCCCTCCCCACTCTGGTTCAGCGTGGGCATCGCCGTCACAGGACTGCTCTACTATTTGCGCAACACCTTCATGGGCTTTCCTCTCCACCCGTTGGGCTACGCGCTGTGTCCCTCGTGGACGATGTATGTCATCTGGTTTCCCGTGCTGGTCACGTGGGTGGTGAAGTCGCTGATCCAGCGGTATGGGGGGTACAACCTTTATCTTCGTGCGTTACCCTTTTTCCTGGGGATGATACTGGGCGAGTTCAGTTGCGCCGCGTTATGGGCATTGCTTGCCAGCACGACGGGTCTGCTCGCGCCGGAGTTTCCATGGCCCTGATACGGGCGGTTAAGTCACCACATTCTGCGGATTGCCCTGCAGGAAGGCAGACAGGTTTTGCAGAGTGGTGTCCAGAATACGCTCCACCGCCTCCTGACTGTTGAAGGCGATGTGTGGCGTAAACACTACATTTTCGCGCCGCAGCAACACCTGCGCCTGCACCAGCTGCTTCAGTGTCTGTTCCGCCATGGGCATCTTCAGCAGCGCGCTCTCCTCGGTGATGTACTCCTCGCCTTCGATGACATCCAGCCCCGCGCCCGCCAGTATCCCCTCCTCCAGCGCCCACAATAGCGCCTCGGTATCCACCACCGAACCGCGCGCCGTGTTGATGAGCAGCGCACCCCGCTTCATCTTGCTCAGCGTCTCGCGGTTCATCAGGTGGTACGTGGCAGGGGTGGCAGGCACATGCAGGGTGACGATATCGGACTCTTTCAACAGGGTGTCCAAATCGGTGTAGGTGAACCCCAACACCTCCGCGAGCAACCGCTGGGGGCGCGCATCATACGCCAGCACCCTCATGCCGAAGCCGCGCGCAATGCGGATGACGTGCAAGCCGATGCTGCCAGCACCCACCACACCCAGTGTCTTTCCATACAGGTCAAATCCGCGCAGAGCGCGTACCTGATACTCTCCCCGCAGGCTCTGGAAATAGGCAGCGTGCAGCTTGCGTGACAGCGACAGGATAAGCGCAAAGGTATGCTCCGCCACCGTGTTCTCGCCGTAGTGTGGCACGTTACACACCACCACCCCGCGCTCGCGACACGCGTCGATATCGATGTGGTCGTAGCCAGTGGACATCGTAAGCACTAATCGCAGGCGGGGCAGAGCCTCCAGCGTCGTGCGGCTCACCTTCGTGCCAATGAAAACGGCAATGGCGTCATATTGGGCACATGCCTCACACCCATCCGGGGTCAGGGGATGGGGCAAGAAGTCCACCTGCACCCTGTCGGCGACACCGAGGCGGCGTATGCCTTCTATCAGATGTTGCGCCTGCCCGTCGTCTACTTCAAAAAAGCCAGCGCGTATCGTGTCCATACTGCTCATATTATACCACCTTGAGCGACCTGCTTTTGCAGTATCGCACGCTCTGGCATCGCCAGGCAGGAACGCAGTATGCCACCAACGAATTAGAAGTTGGAGGGAATTATGAATAGGTTCAGCGTTACCATTGTGGCAGTATGCGCGTGTATTATGGCGTGTCCACCCTTGGTGGGAGACACGTTGCGCGTGTATCACATTGGCAACAGTGTCACTGATACCATCCGCTACCCTGCGTTTCAGAAAGCCGCTCAGTCCGCAGGGCATACCTACATCTTTGGCAGACACATGATTCCCGGCGCACCGCTGTCATGGATTTGGGACCACCCGGACAGCGGCTTCATGGAACAGCCGTTCGGCTACTATCCGACGGCGTTGTCAGGCTACGAATGGGATGTGCTCACTCTGCAGCCTTTCGACAGGTTATTGGAAGGGAGCGAAGATAGTGACCTGCACACGGCAAAGCGATTCATTGACCTTGCGCTGACCAAAAGTCCGCGGGTGACCGTGTACATTTACTCCAGATGGCCTCGCAAAAACGAGGACGGCAGTGTGGACTATGAGGCAAAATGGCTAAGGAAATATACTGGTGGCTGGGACAACTCGTATGAGACCAGAGACTACTTCGAAAAGTTGCTGCAACGTCTCCGACAGATGTATCCCGCCATGCGGAGCAGATTATTTCTGGTTCCCGTTGGCGATGTCATGCTGGAGCTGCATCGCAAAATGAAACGCGGTGAGGTACCGGGCTACACCGACATTGCACAGGTCTACGCGGACGAAATCCACCTGAACGACGTTGGTTCCTACATCGTGGGGTGCACCTTTTTCGCCACGCTGTATCGGCAGCCGCCGACGCGGTTCTCGGCGCAGCCATACGGCGTCCAAGATGCCGCGTTGGTGAAAAAGATACAGGACACGGTGTGGCAAGTGGTACGCGTCCACCCACTGGCAGGTGTTACTCGTACAAAGGGGGCAAAAGATGGCAGGTAATACGGTTCGTCTGGGCATTGTGGGTGCAGGAGGGCGCGGAGCCAGCTTTAAGTCCGCCTGCGATGCGATACCTGGCGTGAAGATGGAGGCAGTCTGTGATGTGGACGAAGCGCGTGCGCGACGCGTCGCCGAGATAACAGGAGCACAGCAAACCTTCACCGACTATGAGCAGATGCTGGAGAAGGCGGACATCGACGCGGTGATTGTCGCGACCCCGATGCCCCTGCACGCCCCGCAGTCCATCGCCGCGCTCCGACACGATATCCATGTACTCAGTGAAGTGCCCGCTGCGGTCTCATTGGAGGAATGTAAACAGCTGGTGCAGGCGGTACGAGAGAGCAATGCCGTGTACATGATGGCGGAGAACTACATCTACGCCAAGCCCATTGTGCTGGTGAAAGAGCTGGTGCGACGCGGACTCTTCGGTACCACCTACTATGCCGAAGGTGAATACATCCATGAACTCAAAGAGCTGAACGAACTCACCCCATGGCGACGCAGGTGGCAGACGGGCATCAACGGCAATACCTACCCGACACACAGCATCGGTCCCATTCTGGAGTGGATGCCGGGCGACCGGGTGGTTTCGGTGTGCTGCGCGGGCAGCGGACACCACTACCGCGACCGCCGCGGTGAACTATACGAGAACGAGGACACCACCATTACCCTGTGCAAGATGCGTTCCGGCGGGCTGGTGAAGCTGCGTCTGGATATGCTGTCCGACCGTCCGCACGCGATGAACGTGTATCAACTGCAAGGCACCGACGGCTGTTACGAATCGGCGCGGGCGCCTGGCGAGCAAGACCGCGTGTGGCTGCGTAGCCTCTGCCCGGATATGAACACATGGCTGCCCTTGCATGAACTGGAAGACCAGTTCCTGCCGGAAGACTGGAGGCGTCAGGAGGAGCTGGCGCGACGCACCGGGCACGGTGGAGGCGACTATTTCGTGCTGGCGGATTTCATCGCCGCGATACGGGGCGAGCGACCGCCCGCTGTGGACGTGCACTACGCGCTGGATATGACCCTGCCCGGCTTGATGAGCCAGATTTCCATCGCGCAAGGCGGAGGATGGGTGGAGGTACCCGATTCGCGGGTGTGGGGCACAGACGCTGAACCCAAACCGCAGTTGCAGATGGTCTATCCCCCGCACCGCTTCGCGTCCCTGCCGGAACCGCCGATACCGGATGGCTATCGCCTGCGCAACATCCGTGCGGGCGAAGAAGAGAAATACCTTGCCCTGATGCGCAGGGTGGGCTTTGCGGAACACTGGACGGTCGCTGACGTGCAGCGCTTCATGCGCAACGTACTGCCCGGCGGCTTCTTTGTGGTGGAGCATATTGCCACAGGCGACCTGGTCGCAACGGCAATGGCGAACCACTCCCCGAATGAACAGCATCCCAACGGGGGCGTGCTGGACTGGGTGGCTGCCGACCCCGCCCATAAGGGCAAGGGGCTGGGCAAGGTGGTTACCGCTGCGGTGGTGCGCCTGTTGATACAGCGAGGCTATCAACAGATATACCTGCTGACGGACGACTGGCGTTTGCCCGCGATTGCGACCTACCTGTCACTGGGCTGGGAGCCGTACGTCTACAATGAGGAGATGCGGGAGCGCTGGGACAGAGTGCTTCAGCAGATACGCCGGTGAAAGGAACGAGCATGTACGGACCGTTATTGGAGCTGGGAGTTACGCAGTTGCGACGAGCACGGAGCCAAACATGCTTTCTTAGAGACAATTTCCTGTCATGCTGAGCGTAAGCGAAGCATCTCACGTCTTGTCACCCTGAGCTTCAGCGAAGGGTTTATGAGATTCTTCACTTCGTTCAGAATGACAATACTTCGCTCAGGATGGCAGATGATGTCGCTTTACATGATAAGCTCTATAAGAGTCTTGCAACAGGGTAATTCCGACGGAGCATAAATTGCCTTTCTGTGCTTTTGATGACAAAAATCGCATTCTAAAGAGGAGGTTTCTATGAGAGAAGAGTCCTTCGAGTTTCTCAAGCAGATAGTCAACACGCCAAGCCCTTCGGGTTACGAGCAGAAGGCACAGGCGGTGTTCCGTGAATACGCCGGGCGTTTCGCGGATGAAGTGCATACCGACGTACTGGGCAACAGCTACGCGGTGATTAATCCAGAGGGTTATCCGCGCGTGATGCTCTCCGGGCATGTGGATGAGATTGGCTTTGTTGTCCACTACATCAGCGATGAGGGCTTCATCTATTTCTCACCGGTTGGAGGGCACGATTCCATTGTGCCGGTGGGACACCGGGTACATATCCATACGAAGCAAGGTCCGGTCCTGGGCATCATCGGGCGCAAAGCGGTGCACCTGCTCAGCGAAGAGGAACGGCGCAAGAAGCCCGAGCTCAGCGACCTGTGGATAGACATCGGTGCAACCAGCAAAAAAGAGGCGGAGGAGCGCGTACGCCTGGGAGACCCCATCACGTACGTATACGACCTTCAGCCCCTGCTGGGAGATTTTGTCACCGCGCGCGGCTTCGACAACAAGATGGGTTGCTTCGTGGTGGCAGAGGCGTTGCGCCTGCTGAGCGAAAAACGCTCCGAGATCAAAGCAGCTGTGTATGCGGTCTCGACGGTGCAGGAGGAAGTGGGGCTACGCGGGGCGCGTACCATCGCCTACGAGATAGACCCGCAGGTGGCAGTGACGGTGGACGTGGGTCACAGCATCGACTACCCGGGCGTGGACAAGAAGAAACATGGTGACCAGGCTATCTCTAAAGGTCCCGTCATCTGCCGCGGCTCACATATCAACCCGCTGGTCTTCGAGATGCTGGTGGACACGGCAATCGAAAAAGAGATACCTTATCAGATAGAGGTTGCAGGCGGGCGCACCGGCACCGATAACGATGCCATCCAGCTATCGCGCTCGGGCGTGGCAACCGGACTGGTGTCGGTGCCGATACGCTACATGCACACACCGTGTGAGCTGCTGCATCTGGGAGACCTGGAGAACACGGTGCGCCTGTTGGCGGAGTTCACGCTCAAGCTCCATGCAGACATTAACTGGACTCCAATGGGATGAGCGAGGGATGCGCGCATGATACCGCCAGAAATACCCACCCGCCGGGGCATGAGCTGCTGGACAGTAGGCTTACTGTCGTGTCTGGGGGCAATCGCCCTGGTGATAGTCGGGATGGTTGTACTGCTTGTCGTTGTTTCACGCCGTCCCGAGTTCAAACAGGCAATGTCCACTGGCGTGCAAATCGCCCAGTGCCAGCAGAACTTGCAGGAGATTTACGCCGCGATAGGTCGCTACCGCCAGCGCAACAATGGAAAGTATCCAAAGAACCTGAACGAGCTGGTACCTCGCTACCTGGCGGAGGCGGGTAAACTGAAGTGCCCTGCGGATACCTCCGGTAAGCCGGTGAGTTACCAGTACTTTCAGCCCCAGCCGAACAGCCCGGAAACCGCACCGTTGCTGCAATGTAACCACCATACGGTGATGAACCAGAAGATACCGGTAATCATGCTGAAAAACGGACAGGTTCTGAGCACCTCGCAGTGGAGAGGACGCGATGGTTCGAATGCCCCTGCGCAGGTGCCATCCGAACAAAGGTAGTGGACTTAATGAGTGATTACGGACGCAGGAGGTTTTATTTGCCGTCAATTATGCGCATAAACAGGCTGTTACTCGCCATCAACATAGGTATCGCGATACTCGTCTTACCGGCGTGCCAGAGAAGGCAGCAGGAAGCGGGCGTCGTTCACTTGCGGGCGTGGACCATGTGGGGTGGCGACGAGGCGGAGGCGTTTCAGGTGGTGGTGGACGAGTTCAACCGCAGGCACCCGCACATTCAGGTGCATAATCTCGCAGCGGTGGAGGATACCAAGATTATCCGCGCCATCGTCGCCAACGACCCGCCTGAAATATTCACCTTGCGCGACCCTGGCTATCTGGGCTCGCTGGCGGGAAACGGTGCGCTGCTCTGCCTGGACGAATTCTTCAAGCAGTCCGGGCTGAAGGAGTCGGACTACGCGCCCGGCTCGCTTTCGCAGTGCCGCTATAACGGCACGCTCTATGCGATGATTTACCTGATGGACTGCTTCGCCCTTCTGTGGAACAAGGATGCTTTTCGGGAGGCGGGACTGGACCCCGAGCGTCCCCCCAAAACGTTGAGCGAGCTGTTGGAATACGCTCGAAAACTCACCAGGCGCGACGCGAACGGGCGCATTGTGCGCATCGGCATGATGCCGCCCGACCCGCTCATCATTATCTCCGCGTTTGGGGGGCAGTTTATCGACCCGAAGACCGGAATGCCCACCGCCGACCACCCGCGTAACGTTGAGGCGTTAGAGTGGTACAGGAAGCTGATCGAGGTACAGGGCGGCGCAGAAGAGGTCAATGCGTTTCAGGCAGGTTTCGGGCAAGAGATGGGCATCAACAATCCTTTCCTGGTGGGCAAGGTGGCGATGATGATTAACGGGCAATGGAACCCCTACTGGTTCCAGCGCTACGGTCCAAAGGTGCGCTACGGCGCAGCTCCGATCCCCTATCCCGACCAGTATCCCGAGCAGAAAAACCCCACATGGCTCGGCGGCAACATCTTCTGCATCCCGGTGAACTGCAAGCACCCCAAAGAGGCGTGGGAGTTTCTGCGCTGGACGCAAACCGTGGAGGCACAGGTGCTTTTCGCCAGCACTATGCATGGCGTGCCGAATATTCTGGAAGCGCGAAAAGAGCGTAGCCTGCGCGAGGGCGAGCCATGGAAACGCGCCTTCGCCGTGTTCATGGACGTGGCTAACAGCCCGAATGCACGCCATTTTCCCCCCACCCCGATCACCGGGCTGTACCAGTACGAGATTTACAGTGCAGCGGATTTCGTGCGATACGGAACCAAAACACCCGCCCAGGCGCTGCGCGATGTGCAAAAGCGGGTGTACCGTGAGATGCTGTTCTGGCGGAGGTGATGCACATGGTCAAACGTCAGCATAATCTGCAAGGCTGGCTCTTTGTCTCACCGTGGCTGGCAGGGTTCTTCGTGTTCACCCTGTACCCGATACTGGCGTCGCTGTACTACAGCTTCTGCGACTACCGTGTGCTCACCCCGCCAAAGTGGGTGGGACTGGCGAATTACGCCGCACTGCTGACCGACCGCGACTATTTCCTACCCTCACTCTGGAACACGCTGTTCATGTTGATAGAGCTGCCGCTCGCGCTCATCATCGGGCTAACGATGGCGCTCCTGCTCAATCACAAGATACCCGGTATCGGCGTTTTCCGTACCATTTACTACCTGCCATCCATTATGCCGGTGGTGGCGGTGGCGGTACTGTGGCTGTGGGTATTGAACCCGCAGTATGGGCTGTTGAACGCGGTGTTAACGTCGCTACTCGCCCCGTTTGGGTTGCAGCCTCCCGGCTGGCTCGCCGACCCCAAATGGGCTAAGCCCGCCTTTATCATGATGGATTTGTGGGCGGTAGGCGGCAGCGTGGTTATTTATTTAGCCAGCTTGCAAAACGTACCGGCGCACCTTTACGAAGCGGCGGAGATTGACGGCGCGGGATCGTGGCACAAGACTATCCACGTGACCCTGCCGATGATTTCGCCCGTTATTTTTTATAACCTCATTATGGGCGTTATCTGGACGTTCCAGTACTTCACACAGACATTCATTATGACGCAGGGCGGACCGCAGAACTCCACGCTGTTCTACGCGCTGTACCTCTTCTACAACGCCTTCCGCGATTTTCGCATGGGATACGCGTGCGCGATGGCATGGATCTTGTTCATCCTGACGCTCATTGCCACGCTGATTGTGTTCCGAACATCCGCACGATGGGTCTACTACGAGGGGGAGAGAAACTGATGGCAACGAAGACGATGACGACAAAAAGGCAGATGGCACCCTGGAGGCATTCCAGAGTATGGCGCAGGCGGATTGCTGTCACGGCGGTCTACTTGATACTGATTGCGCTCAGTCTCGCCTTCCTGGCGCCTTTTGCGATGATGGTTTCCACTTCGCTGAAAACCGAAGACCGCATCTTCACCGAGACCATCGAATGGATACCCAACCCCGTTCGGTGGCAGAACTATGCGGACGCGCTGCAGTCTTTTCCCTTCCTGCTCTACCTGCGCAATACGTTGTTCGTGTGTGCACTGGTGGTAGTGGGCACGGTGATATCTTCTGCCCTGCCGGCGTACGGCTTCGCCCGACTACGCTGGAAAGGGCGCGACACACTCTTTCTGATTATGCTGGCAACCATCATGCTCCCCGCGCAGGTCACCATGCTGCCCGTGTTTGTCATGTTCCGCACCATCGGCTGGACGGGAACATACCTGCCTCTGGTGGTACCTCCCTTCTTCGGCAGTGCGTTCGCCATCTTCCTGTTGCGCCAGTTCTTCCTCACCATCCCGCGGGAGCTGTCCGATGCGGCGCGCATCGACGGCTGTTCCGAGTGGCGAATCTTCTGGCAGATTATCGTACCGCTCTCGGTGCCTGCATTGGCGACGGTGGCTTTGTTTGCCTTCATCGGCGCGTGGACGGACTTCATCAACCCGCTGGTGTATCTGACCGACGAGAGCACCTACACGCTGGCGGTAGGGCTACAGACCTTCGTCGGACGACACAGCTCCGAGTGGAACCTGCTCATGGCTGCGGCGACAGTGGTCACTCTGCCGCTGATGGTGGTGTTCTTCTTCACCCAGCGGCTGTTTATCGAAGGCATCACGCTGACAGGAATCAAGGGATAGGAGGCACGTGAATGGCAGCCCCGTTGTTCCATCAGACCGACCTCTTCCGCCCGCATAACGACCCGGACGACCATTTTGACCTGGCGGTCATTTACGCACTGGCTCTACAGGGTAAGATCGACCTGCGTGGCATCGTTATCGATCGCCCGCCGCCGAAGTTCGACGGCGACCCGGACGTAGCGGCTATTGCCCAGCTGAATCACATCACCGGACTGACAGTGCCCGCTGTCGTCGGCTCCGCACAACCGATGAAATCGCCGCACGACACCCAGCCGTCCGCCTTCGGTGTGCAACACTCAGCGCGCCTTCGCAACGACGGGGGCGGGAGGGTACAATCTCTCTGGTGAGCAAACACATGTCGGTCTTGCACGTTCGCTGGCTGGGTAGCATAGACTACGCCGCGGCATGGGAACTGCAACGTGAACTCGTCCGGCAACGGCGGGAGGGAGCCATCCCCGACACCCTGTTGCTTCTGGAACACCGCCCGCCGGTTATTACGCTGGGGCGCGCTTCCCACGCCGAACATCTGCTCGTACCACCAGAGAAACTGCTCCACATGGGCATTCAGGTAGTGGAAACGGATAGAGGCGGAGATGTTACCTACCACGGCCCCGGTCAGCTGGTGGGTTATCCCATTATGGACTTACGTGAGCACGGCAGGGATGTCCACCTCTATCTGCGCAGGCTGGAAGAGGCGATTATCGTTGCCCTGCGCCACTTTGGGATTGAAGCACACCGCAAGCCAGGGTTCACAGGCGTGTGGGTTGGCGATGAGAAAATAGCAGCGATGGGCATCAAGGTAAGTCACTGGGTGACCATGCATGGTTTCGCCCTGAACGTGCACCCGAACCTGAGCCACTTCGGACTGATTGTGCCGTGCGGTATTCACGATAAAGGGGTTACCTCCATCCAGTCCCTTCTGGAACAAGGCGTAACCCTTGAAGCGGTAATGCCACCCGTGATACATGCGTTCGCGCAGGTCTTTAACCTGCAACCTGTTGCAGCACTCGCTCCAGCTTCGCCCGCACCTCTTTAGCCACCGCCTCCAGCTCGGGATGCGAAACCATCTGCATGGCGGAAGTGGGGTCCATCGCCGAAACCACGCAGCCGCCTTCTGCTTCGTACACTACGACATTGCATGGTAACAGCAACCCCACCTCTGGTGTTGTACTGAGGGCGCGGTGCGCCAGCGGTGGGTTACACGCACCCAGAATAATATAGGGACGGTACTCCTCCCCCAGTTTCTCTCGCATCGTCTGCTTGACGTCGATGGTGGTCAACACACCAAACCCCTCTGTCTTGAGAGCGGCAACGGTCTTCTCTACTGCATCTGAGTAGGGCAGGGATACCGTTATCCGCAACCCGACTGAAGTCTGCTCGATAGCCATGCTTACTCTTCCTCCTCGATAATCCGGTAGCTGCTGCGAACCTGCGCAAAGGCTGCCAGGTGAGCTTGAACGCTGCAGTATTTGTCTTCCGACAGCTTAATGGCTTGCTCTAACGCAGTGGGATCGAGACCTTTGCCCCTGAAGACGTACTCTATCTCAATCTGAGAGTAGACCCGTGGATACTCCTGTCGTCTCTCGCCTCGCACTTTTATCTCAAGCCCTTTCAGTGGTTGCCTCTTCTTTTGCAGGATGCTGACCACGTCTACTCCAGTGCAACCCGCCAGTGCGTGCAATAACAGCTCCATAGGGCCGATGCCCTCGCCTCGCCCACCGCCATCGGGCGAAACGTCCATCACCAGCGGGTGTCCCCCTGATGAGATACTCAGAAACTGCAAGCCATCTATCCAGCGTGTCTTGATCTCGGTCATACCGTCTCCTCCTCGTGTGTTTCACCATGTTAGATACGTCAGATAGTGAGGCAGATTCGCTGTTCACAGCAGCTTCGCAATCAGGTCTAGCGTCTCCCGTACAGAGCGGGCTGTCCTGTCTGGCGCATCATGGCGCTGAGCATCCCACTGCAGGTAGTGCAAAGCCGCTTGCTCAAGAGCCGACTTCACTGCCGCCATCTGATAGATAACCTCTGCAGGCGCGCGCCCTTCCCTCACCATGCGCTGCAAGCCGCGCACCTGTCCTTCGATGCGCTTCAGACGGTCAATCACTTGCGACGGCAACGGCTCGTTCCGTGAATCCATCGCTGGTATATACCTCCTACCGGTATATGGTATCCTTTACTTTCTCCATACAGAGCCGATATCCTCCGGGATTTGCAGCAAGTTTAGCCAGCGACGATACTGATCGAGCGGTAACGGACGATTGCCAGCAAGGTAGTGATTGAGGAAAGCCCCGCCTCCCGAGATACTCCAGCGGATGAGCCACAGCGCCGGTTGACGCACCTGTGGGATACTACCTGTTACCGATTTACCGTTCGGCTCCACAGTGAACGCAACGCGCAGCAGCTGATTTCCGCTATCCGCGTCGGTCACTTCTACCTCTCCGTCTACGGGATTCAGGGTATCATTGACCACAATCAGCGTGTGAACCCCATTCTCAGGCTCACTGAGCATGGCGCACACGTCTGTCTGCACCCGCTGGATATACACATAGGCGAGCTTCTTTCGGTAGTAGTAATCCACGATGGCATCCGAGATAATGGGCCAACCGTCCCGCAGATTCCACCACAGGATACCCGTCGTGCGCCATTTGCGTTGCCGCCAGCGTTCGATAAAAAACTTGAGCGCCTCAGCCTGACTGATCTGCGACGCGAGGATAAAGTCGTCCAGATTATCAGGCACATTGTCAAAAAGCACCGCAATCTGTTTTGCCATCAGCGGGATGCGGTAGTTGTAATCAGTCATTTGAGGCAGCGGGCGAACAGCATGGGTTAGCCACTGGTCGTTGTCCTGCCAGGGCCACAGGTGTTCAGGCTCCATCATCTGCTCCAGACTGCGCCTGTCCGGACATCCATGATAGCCGATTTCACTGACGAAATGCGCCAGCGAGCGGGTGTAGTTAGGTCCCTTAAAATCGTCACGTGGTCCCCACAGGTGTTGCTCCGGGGTGAGATTGGCATCTCCACCGCGACGCATCGCTTCGGGACTGACATAGGGAGAACTGGGGAGATACGAACGGAACGGGTCCAGCCGCCGAACGACCTCGGCATGCACCTGACGGCTGATTTTGTCCGTATTGGGGTCGATGCCCATACCTGTCCAGAAGTAGGTATGGTCGATCTCATTGTTGCCGCACCAGAGAACCAGACTGGGATGGTTGCGCAAACGGTGGACTACCTCTTCCGCCTCCTGCCGTGCAGCGGGGATAATCTCGTCGGGATAGATGGCGCAGGCAAAGGCGAAATCCTGCCAGACCATGACCCCATGCTCGTCGCACAGGTCGAAGAAGGCGTCGGGCTCGTAAACGTTACCGCCCCAGCAGCGCACCATATTGCAGTTCAGGTCGACCAGCATATCGAAGGTGGGCTTCAGGTGTTGCACGTCGCGGCTGTGGAAGGCGTCCAGCGGAACCCAGTTTGTTCCCTTCGCGAACACCTTCACGCCGTTGACCACGAACACGAACTCTCCGGGATTCTCGGGAGTGGTAACCTCTGTGTATTCCAGCTTCGCCGTGCGCAGACCGATCCGACAGCGATGCGTGTCCAGCACATTGCCCCGTGCATCCAGCAGGTCTGCAGCCGCATCGTATAGCACCGGTTCTCCATAGCCTCTTGGCCACCACAGGTGTACACTCTGAAGGTGTAACCACGCCCGCCCGTGTGTGTGGAATACGGGATGAAGGCTCTCATGCACCGTCTCTCCATCGCGGGACAGGCGCAGACGCACCTGCCAGTCGTCGATGCAATGCTCATCGGTGATAAAGTCCCAGTCCACAAAGACCACTGCCGAACCGCGTTGCGCATCCACGGCGGTTGTGGCCCAGTAGACTGAACGCCAGCGAGTCGGTGGCAGAAATCGTACATACACGTCTCGCCAGATGCCTGCCGTCACCACGCGCGGCATGATGTCCCAGCCGTACATGTGAGGGGCTTTGCGAACAGCCAGCGACTCGAAACCACAGGGCGATGCGCTCTCGAAAGGCGCAGGTATACGCTCTCGCCCCTCCAGCACCGCTGAACGTATCCTGACCACAATCTCGTTTTCACCAGACTTCAATGCGCTGGTCACCTCAAAGCGGTGCGGGATCAACATGTTCGACGCCTCACCCACGAACGTGCCGTTTAACCACACTTCGGCAAGGCAATCGAGCCCATCGAAGACCAGCTCGGCAGTATGACCGTCAGGAATACCAGGGGCATCGAAACGCCTGCGATACCACCACTCGCAGGTCTCATACTCTCTCAGGCGGTAGATGTTGTTCCCCACAGACAGCTCAGGCAACATGCCAGCCCGTATCAAATCCAGCTCCACGTTGCCGGGCACGCATGCGGGCACAACAGGCATTTTGCTAAAGTCTACGGCGTGAAGACTGATGTGTCTCTGTAGCTGAGGACGGTAACTCAAGTGCCACTCGCCGTTCAGGTCTATTCGCTGCATGTTTTCCCTCCTCTGGTTGTTAATCCCATACGTCGGTCAGCTTGTAGTAAACCACACCCGTAACCTGATTCCAGTGTGTACGCATCTTTTCCGTTACCACGAGCAAGCCTGTTAGCATCGATGTTTTGCCATGTGAGCAGGAACTCCTGCCACATCAGGATAGCCCCCCGTGGCAGAGGTCAGGAAAGGTCGCGTTGCGACTAGCCCTCCCCCCGTGAGGGCAATATGTGGATGCGTGCGCGGTGTACCAGCGTCAGGAGAAGGCGATAGCGATGCGCACTCAGCCGCGAGAAGGCGTCTACCGCTGCCCAGTTAGTGCCGTTAACGCATACAGGACGCCTATTGATGACAAACATACTGTTACGATAAATAGGTACGGCAAAAGAATGCATCCCGATGCTGCATAACCAAAAGCGCATCTGTCAGGGTGTCTCCGCAGAGATGGCATCCTCCCACCCCTTGCCCTGCAACAGCATCCGTTCATCGCCCCTGCCCTTCGGCAATCCCAGCATCTGACACGCGCCGTCCAGAGACAGAACCTTGCGAGAGGACTGTGTGGAACGTTCTGCGTCCGGTGACAACCGCACCGTGACTGCCGGCGTCCCTGACAGAGGCGATGGTGCTGGTGCAAACAGTTCGCGGTCCAGGTCGTCCAGTGACTTGCCTTCCAGCCCCTCCTCACGCATGAGTTCTGCAGGAGGTACCGCTCTCAATCGTCCCGCTTTTGCCGCGCGGATGGTCTTGCCTGCAGCGCGAATCCAGTAATCGCGGACGGAGGCATCCATCTTTTCTCCTGCGCCCCAGTGGATCAACCAGCCGCTTCCAAAAGGCACCGCGACCAGACACGGGACATAATTACTACTCCATACCAGCACTGCGCTCCGCTCGGGCAGAATCTGGCGAATAGGCGGAACGTTCAAATGCTGAGGGTCGGGTAGGTCAATGGCTCTTCCTTGTTTTGTCAATCGAAGCGGAAGCACGCCTTGCGCGGTGGACGCACGTAAGTCAAAGAAATCCGCCCAATGGTCGGAATCCAACCGACCAGTCTGGATGTCTTTGGCAATGAAGTGCGGGACGCCAATCGGCATCACGTAGATCCCGCCGCTCCTCACATATTCTACCAGAGCCTGAGCCACCGGGCCACCCCACGCGCCAATCTCAGGGTAAGTGTGGTCGGTGGCAATCAGAACGGCACCAAACTGCTGCAGACCGGCGAGATTGAGCTGCTCTCGGGTGAGCAGGTGAACTTCGAACCCTTCCTCCCGAAGGAGGCTGGCAATCTTCTCCCCCGTCCATTCGGAAGCATACGGCTTTGCCCACGTGGAGTAGTCTACCAAATCATCGGCGATGACACCGACTTTCAGCGCAGGCTGAACCAGCGCGACAGCAACCAGAAGCAGCAGCACACGTTTCCCTCCCCTCGTTCCGTTCGTTGCTTGGGGATTCGTCTCCGCGGAATGTTTTCCTGCGCTGTCCGGCAGTAGGTAGCCTCTGTGCTACTGGGGATTCAACCAAGAGGCTCATCTTCCAAAGGGCATTCGGCGGGCGTATCGAGCACCCCTGGTAGATTGACATCCGCTCGCGCCCTTTGATATACTGCTTAGGGACTTCAAGCAAGACAGGAGGTTTGTTTTCTTGATAGACACCAGCGACTTCCGCAACGGTCTACATATCATCGTAGATGGCGACATCTACACCATCATCGAGTTCATGCATGTCAAACCCGGCAAAGGCGGAGCATTTGTGCGCACCAAGCTGAAGAATGTGCGTACCGGCGCTGTGCTGGATAAGACCTTCCGTGCCGGTGAACGCATGGAGCAGGCGTTCCTCGAGCGCAAGCCCATGCAGTTCCTCTATAACCAGGACGATGAGTACTACCTGATGGACATGGACACGTACGACCAGATTATGGTGCGCCGTGAGCAGTTCGGTGAAGGCATCAAGTACCTCAAAGAGAATATGGAGGTAACAGTACTGATGCACGAGGGGCGCGTGGTCGGCGTGGAGATGCCCTGGTTTGTAGAACTGCAGGTGGTAGAAACGGACCCCGGCGTACGAGGTGATACCGCCTCTGGAGGCTCCAAGCCCGCTACACTAGAGACTGGTGCGGTGGTGCGCGTGCCGTTCCATATCAATGTGGGCGACATAATCAAAGTGGATACACGCACCGACCAGTATCTTGAGCGCGTGAAAACGCAGTAGACCCGGACGAAAGGGGGCGAGCTTATGGGACGCCCGGGGCGTTCCTTTCATGCCCGTAAAGGAGCCGAGCTGATGGAAGACCTGCTGCAGCTGGCAGGTATTGTTGCGACGGCGGGCGCTGTGCTAGCAGCTGCCTACCTGCTCTGGGGCGTCTTCTCAGGCATGGCAACGTCGTGGGCAACCCTGCCTGCCGCAGAGCGTCTGCGCGTGGAGCAGAACATACACCTTGCCGGTCGGGCACTGCTTACAGCCACAGCCGTCGCTGCAGCCAGCTTTACCCTACTCTATCTCCGCGAAACGACCATTGGATACCTCTTTCTCTTGCTCGCTGCTTTGCTGGCTTTAGGCGTCCCTCTGGGCATCATTCATCTCGCCCCTCAGACCGGACGAGAACCCACCCTTTTACCTGTGATTGTGACATCCTTCCAGCAGGCAGGCATATTGTGTCTGGTGCCCGGCATTATCTTCGCTGTGCTGGATGTTTGGGTGCGGGTAACATCCGGGTACTTCCGTGAGATGTTCAACCGCGCGAATCTGCAGTATGGCGCGAACGTCGCCAGAGAGAGCCAGCCGACCAACCGGTTTCTCGGATACTGCTGGCAGCTGCCCTTCTGTCGCCCAAGCATCCGCAAAAACTGTCCTATTTATCACGCGCGACGTGCCTGCTGGCGTGAAGGCGTCGGCTGTATGTGCGAGGAGCGCGTCATCCTTCAGGCTTTAGAGGGTAAGGGCGCGCCCAGTCCCGACCCCCGCCAAAACGTGCGCTTCATTCCGTACAACCGGCATCTCTCCAAGGAAGAGAAACAGGAGCGTTGCCGCAACTGTATCATCTACAACTACCGGCAACAGCAGAAGTATCAGGTTATCGCCCCCATCGTAATCGTGGCTGCGGTTGCCATCGTGGTTCATTACGCACAACAGGCTCAGCAGATTCTCTTCCAGGTGTTGCGCACGGTAGATAACTTCGTCGCGCGGTTCGCTTTTTTGCCCTCTTCTGGCGAGGTGCAATATATGAAGATTGAATCTCTGGCGCGCTCTTCCGAGTTCGTAACGTGGATGATGATAGGCATCATCGCGGTCATCTTCGTGAGCTACGTACTGCGCGTCGTAGAGTACTTCATCTTCCAGCTGAAGGTGTAACCGATGGTACAAACCGAGTTAGAACGGATTGAAAGATTACTGGAACTGCTCCATCAGAGCGATGCCAGCGAACTGGAGGTGGAGACGAACGGCTGGAGGCTGCGCGCGAGGCGGCAGGTGGCTGTGGCTGTTCCAACCAGCCCTGAACCAGAAGCAGAGCAAGTTCAACTGCCTGCTGAACCTCCGTCTGTGTGGGTACGCTCCCCGCTGGTCGGTTTCTTCCAGCCCCGTCCCAAACCGCTACAGGTGGGCGATAAGGTGAAGAAGAATGAGGTCGTATGCATGATTAAAGCCATGGGGTTGATGAACGAAGTGCGAAGCCCCGCAGACGGTCGTGTGGTGGAAGTGTGTGTGGAAGGGGGAGTAGCCGTCGAGTACGGGCAGCCCCTGTACCGCATCGTGGAGGAGAGCGACGATGAAACGAGCGCGTGAAGCATGGAGCCTGATAGAGATACTGATAGTGCTCGCGCTGCTGCTCATACTCGCCATCTGGTTGTTGCCAAAGTATACGGGCAGGGGCATGGAACCGTCGGGGCAACCACGTAAAACCCCCGAGAACGCCGCGCTCGCGGTTCAATGCCGGAACAATCTACAGCAGATTCGCCTTTCCATCCGCATGTCCCGTCCCACGGGGGAAGAACCCCTTCCGGCTTCATTGCAGGAGCTGCGACTACCTGCAGAGATGCTTGACTGCCCGGTGAGCAAACAACCTTACTGGTACGATCCCCAAACCGGGCGCGTGCAGTGCCTGACTCCGTCGCATGAGGGATTTTGAGCATGTTCCAGAAGATACTGATAGCCAATAGAGGCGAGATTGCGTTGCGCATTATTCGCGCGTGTAAGGAACTCGGCATAGCTACCGTAGCTGTGTATTCCGAAGCGGACGCGGATAGCCTGCACGTGCAGGCGGCTGATGAGGCTGTGTGTATCGGTCCCGGGCCGGGTAAAGACAGCTACCTGAACATCCCCAACGTGATTATGGCAGCCATCATCACCGGCGCAGAAGCCATCCATCCGGGCTATGGCTACCTCTCGGAACGCGCCAGCTTCGCTGAGGCGTGTGAAGCGAGCGGACTGGTGTTCATCGGTCCGCCACCATCTGCTATCGAGAAAATGGGGGATAAAGCAGTCGCACGTGAAATCGTGCGCCACGCCAAGGTACCTGTCGTGCCCGGCACACACGGCGCGGTGCGCAGCGAACAGGAAGCGCTCAAGCAGGCACAGCGTATTGGCTATCCCGTACTGGTGAAAGCTGTAGCTGGCGGCGGAGGCAAAGGCATCCGTCTGGCCGAGAACGCCGAAGAGCTATCTCGCGTCCTGCAGCTGGCACAGAGTGAGGCTCTGGCGGCATTTGGTTCGCCAGAGGTATACGTGGAAAAGTTCATCCCTGACCCGCGCCACGTAGAGGTGCAGGTGCTTGCCGATTCCTATGGCAACGTCATCCATCTGGGTGAGCGCGAATGTTCTATTCAAACCGCGCGACGTCAAAAAATGGTAGAAGAAGCTCCGGCTTCTGTGGTGGCTCCCGCCCTTCGCCAGAAGATGGGTGAAGCGGCGGTACGCGCGGCGAAGGCGGTTGGTTACGTCAACGCAGGTACGGTAGAATTTCTTCTGGACAGCAAAGGCAACTTCTACTTTATCGAAATGAACACGCGCATTCAGGTGGAACATCCCGTTACCGAGCAAATCACCGGGGTGGACATCGTGCGCGAGCAGATACGTATCGCCGCAAAAGAACGGTTGCATCTGTCTCAACGTGACGTGCAGTGGCGTGGACACTCCATAGAGTGTCGCCTCACCGCTGAGGACCCTGACAACGATTTTGCCCCCTGCGTGGGCAAGATCACGCATCTGGTACTGCCGGGGGGACCGGGCGTGCGCGTGGACACCCACCTGTACCCGGGCTATGTCATACCCCCCTACTACGACTCCCTGCTCGCCAAGATTATCGTGTGGGCTGAAGATAGACCGTCCGCGATAGCACGTATGAAGCGAGCACTGGAAGAGACACGGGTGGAGGGTGTCAAAACCAATCTGCCTTTCCTGAAGCGCATCATCGACCACCCGGAGTATCAAAAGGGGAACGTGTCTACTCAGTTCCTGCGCCGATACCTGCGAAACGGTACGGAGTGAGGGAGAGCGAACATGAGCAGTTCTACATTGCGAAAACATACTGCCGGTACCCGTCGCATGGCAAGGGAACTGGCTTTGCGCCTGCTGTATCAGGTGGATATTGCACAGATGCCGCTGGACGAATGCTTTGCCTTTGCGATAGAGCATATGCCCATCGACGAAGAGGGACAGCGGTTTGCCTACGAACTGGCTTCTGGCACTCTGCAGAACCTGCAAAGGATCGACTCCATCATCGCCCGGTTCGCTATTGGCTGGCCACCCGAACGTCAGCCTGCTCCCGACCGCAACGTGCTTCGTCTGGCGATATACGAGCTGCTGCATCATCCCGAAACGCCACCCGGTGTGGTCATCAGTGAGGCGGTAGAACTGGCGAAGAAGTATAACTCGGACGAGTCCGGCAAATTCGTCAACGGTGTTTTGGCGAGCGTATTGAAACATCTGGAGGAGTACCGGTGAGCGCAACCCTTTTAGATGGTGCAGCCACCGCTGCACAGATTCGAGAGGAACTCAAGCCGCGCGTGCAGAAGCTGCGCGAGGCAGGTATCGTGCCGAAGCTGAGCGTTGTTCTCATCGGCGATGACCCGGCATCTCACACTTACGTACGCATGAAAGCGAAAGCGTGCCGAAGCATCGGCGTCGAGTCCGAAACCTTTGCCCTGCCTGCCGCCACAACACAGCAAGAGGCGGAGGACCTCATCGCTCGGCTGAACGACGACCATCACGTGCATGGCATTCTCGTGCAGCATCCTGTGCCGAAGCACCTGGACGAGATACGCCTGCTTAGCCGCCTGTCTCCGGACAAGGATGTGGATGGCATCTCGCCGGCTTCGCTGGGCGCACTGGTAGCGGGCGTGGCGAAGTTCATCTCGTGTACACCGCTGGGCATCGTGGAGCTGCTGGACCGGTATCATCTCCCCATCGAAGGGCAGCGGGCAGTGGTTGTGGGACGAAGCATCATTCTGGGCAAGCCGCTTGCCCTGCTGCTGCTGCTGCGCAACGCGACCGTCACCGTATGCCATACCCGCACGCGAGATTTACCCTCCCTTACCCGCGAGGCAGATATTCTGGTTGCGGCGTGCGGCAGAGCGGAACTGATTACAGGCGACATGATACGCCCGGGCGCGGTGGTCGTGGATGCCGGGTACAACCGCGTAGAGGGTCGCAGTGGCGATGTGGGCGATGTGCACTTCGAATCGGCGTCACAGGTGGCGTCATATATCACCCCTGTGCCGGGTGGTGTCGGACCTATGACCATCGCCATGTTGCTTTCCAACACCGTCCGCGCGGCAGAAATGAGACTGGAGGCAGGATAAAGATGCCGTTTGACCTCCAGCAGTACCTTCAGCAACGAGTTCGCCTAGTAGATAGCGCGCTGCACCGCTATCTGCCGGACGAGGATACGCGTCCTCAGGTGTTGCATCGCGCCATGCGTTACAGCACCATGTCCGGCGGAAAGCGGTTGCGTCCGGTGCTGGTCATCGCCGGTGCAGAGGCTGTCGGGGGGACGGCGGACGTGGTGTTACCCACCGCTTGCGCGATAGAGCTCATCCATACCTTCTCGCTGATACATGACGACCTGCCCGCCATTGACAACGACACCCTTCGCCGCGGGCGACCAACCTGTCACGTGCAATTTGGCGAAGCGGTGGCGATTCTTGCCGGGGACGCGCTGTTTGCTACCGCCTTTGAACTGGTGGCGCGAAACGTGGAGACTGCCCCCGCGGAGCGCGTCGTGCGCGCGCTGCAGGTGATTGCCGAAGCCTCAGGCACGCGCGGCATGGTCGGCGGGCAGATGGTTGATATCGAATCGGAGAGAAAGCCGGTAGATGCCGAAACTCTGGAGTATATCCACCGCCACAAAACGGCTGCTCTCATTCGCGCTTCAGTGGTGTCTGGAGCGATTCTCGCCGGGGCTGAACAGGGGCAGATAGACGCCCTGAGCTGTTACGGGGAACTCGCAGGGCTGGCATTTCAAATCGCTGACGACCTGCTGAACGTGACCGGCGACCCGGGCAAGACCGGCAAAGCGGTGGGAACCGATGCCGAGCGAGGCAAAGCCACATACCCGGCGCTTTATGGTGTGGAAGCCTCGCGCCAGCGGGCACATCAACTGGTGAAAGAAGCTGTGGAAGCGCTGAGACCCCTTGGCGAAAAGGCAGAGCCGTTGCGGGCCATTGCCCACCTCATGGTAGAACGGGAGGGATAGCAAAGTGCCGAAGCCGGCTGGCACATTGATTGTGATTACCGGAAGCATGTTCGCAGGTAAGTCGGAGGAGTTGATACGTCAGGTGCGCCGTGCCCTGTACGCGCGCAAAAAAGTACAGGTGTTCAAATCCGCACTGGACAACCGATGGGACAGCGCGGCTATCGCCACACATAACGGCGTGCGGTTCGAGGCAATACCCGTTTCATCCAGCGCGGATTTGGAGCGACTGGTGGAAGCCGATACAGAGGTCATCGCTATCGAGGAAGTGCAGTTCTTCGACGAAGGCATAGTGGCATTGTGCGACCGCTGGGCAAACGAGGGCAGGACGGTCATCGCGGCGGGGCTGGACCAGGACTTTCGCGGTCAGCCGTTCGGTTTTATGCCCATCCTTCTGGCTCTGGCAGATGAGGTGATTAAGCTGCGCGCCATCTGTGCCCGATGCGGACAACCTGCCAGCAAAACACAGCGTCTGGTGGATGGACGCCCTGCCTCGTGGGACGAGCCGACCATTCTCATTGGCGCGGCGGAGCGATACGAGGCGCGCTGCCGACGATGCCACAAAGTGCTCCACGCCCCGCGCAATGGACACCGACGCAATAAACGCCCTGTCTCCACACCACAAATCGTGGAGCAGCAAGAGAGCCTGTTTTGAACGCTTGGGAAGGAGTAACAATGATAAGCCTGATAGATGCGAAGACACTTAACGCCGACGAAATAGCATGGCTACAAGAGGTGTACCGCACTATCCTACGGCATATTCCCCACGCTCGGCTGATACTGTATGGTAGCACGGCGCGGGGGAGCCGTACTCCCGAGTCGGACTACGACCTGATTGTCCTGACACCTCAACCCCTGCCGCCGGCTCTACGTGACATGGTGCGCGCAGAGATTTACGACATCGAGTTGACGCACAACCTTGTGCTATCGATACTTTTCCTTGACGTGGTTGAATGGGAGCGACTGCGCTGCTGGCAACATCCGTTCTGGCACAATGTCTCACGGGAAGGTATCGTCATAGAGTAATGGATCAACAACAGGCTTGCTATACATTGATAGACCGTGCGAAGGAAACGTTAGCCGAAGCGGCAGTCCTTTCGCAATCAGGCTACCGCTTCGGAGCGATGAACAGGTTGTACTACGCTTGTTTTTATGCCGTTAGCGCACTTCTGCTGTCGGAAGGAATTTCTTCGTCCAAACACACAGGGGTGATTTCGCTATTCGACCAGCACTGGATCAAGCCTGCAAGGCTGCCACGAGAAATGGGCAAATTCTACCGCAAATTGTTTGACCTGCGCCATCAGGGCGACTACGCTGGCTTACTAGGGGTTGGAGATGCCGAAATGCTGGAACTTCAGGAACAAGCTCGTCGCTTCATAGAGAATATCGAGAAGACTTTGCAAGTTAAAGATTCAGAACCCTACCACGGTGCCACAGAGGTGGATACTTGACAAGATGAACAGCCATCTCCAGACCCTCTCAGGAACGATACGCGCCGTTCTGGACATCAAGGACGCGGTGCGCGAGGAAGCACTGCGTCAGTCGCGCGATCTTATCCGTCTCTCCGCCACTACCGTACGCAGTATCCATCGCCACGAGTTTGAGAACGCCCAGCGGGGGCTTCAGGAAGCTGCTCAGCGGGCGGCGGAGATTATCGCCTTGCGCGAAAACCACCCGGACATCTATTATGCGGGCTATGCACAGGACGCGCTCAAAGAGTACGCCGAAGCCAGCCTGCTGCTCGCACTGGTGCAGGGGCAGCCGTTGCCCTCCTTTACCGAACTGAACATCGAAGTACCTGCCTATCTAAACGCGCTGTGCGAGGCCGCCAGCGAGTGCCGAAGGCACATTTTAGACCTGCTGCGAAACGGCGACACCGCCCGAGCGGAAAAACTGCTTGCCGAAATGGACGATATTTACTACATGCTGGTGACCTTCGATTACCCTGACGCGCTGACGGGTGGGCTGCGCCGCAGCGTGGATGCCCTTCGTGCCGTGCTGGAACGCACCCGCGGCGACGTGACCATCACCGCCATCCAGCGCGAGCTGGAGGAGGCTTTACGGCAGGATTCACAGCAATCCTAATGCCTTCAGTCCCTTCACCGACTCGTCCACCGACTCGGCAAACACAGACACCGCCGTATCGACCTGCTCCGCCGAGACAATCAGCGGCGGCTCGAACCGGATGACGCGCGGGTTGTTCAGTGTGTACGCGGCGATAACCCCGCGTCGCGTCATCCCGCCAATGACCAGTTTCGCCACATCCTCGTTGCCGAACTCCACACCCACCATCAGCCCCTTCCCACGCACCTGCGTCACCACGTCGGGGTATTCCTGTTGAACCGCGTTCAACCCGCGCAGCAGCTGTTCGCCGCGCTCTGCGGCGCGGGCAGGCAGGTTCTCCTCCTGCAATACCTGCAACGTGGCGATTCCAGCCGCACACGCCAGCGGGTTCCCCCCGAAGGTGCTGGTGTGAATCAGCGGGTTATCGCCAAAAGAGCGTTCCCAGATTTGGGGCGTCGAGGAGAACGCTCCAGACGGTAGCACTCCGCCCCCCAGGGCCTTCGCCAGTGTGATAATGTCTGGCTGTACCCCCCAGTGCTGCACCGCAAACATACTGCCCGTACGCCCCAGCCCGGTCTGCACCTCATCCACAATCAGCAACGCCGCGCGTTCATCGCACAGCTGGCGCAATTTCGGCAAATAGTCATCCGGCGGAAGGAAGATGCCCCCTTCGCCCTGAATCGGCTCGACGATAATGCCTGCGGTATCCTCGTCCATTTCACGGGCGACAGCATCTGCATCGCCAAACGGCACATGCACAAAACCCGGCACCAGCGGATAAAACGGTTGCCGGTACTGCTCGCGTCCTGTCGCGCTCAGAGACCCCATGCTTTTGCCGTGATAGCCCCCCACCGTGGCGATGAACTTATGCTTGCCCGTGTATTTGCGGGCGATTTTGAGCGCGCCCTCCACCGCCTCGGTGCCGCTGTTGCAGAGGAAACTGTATTGTAAGTCGCCAGGCAGTACCTTCGCCAGCGCCTCGCAAAAATCCGCCACCAGAGCACTGAAGAACACCTTGCTGGATAGCGGCATTCTGTCGAGCTGCGCTTTCACCGCTTCTACCACTCGCGGATGGCGATGCCCCAGCGCAAAGGTACCATAGCCCCCCAGAAAATCCAGATAAGCACGCCCGGTATGGTCATACACATACATCCCCTCGGCACGCATCTCCACGCCGAAATCGGCGAACTTCATCAGCTGTGCCAGTCCCGGGTTAACGTACTGCATGTACTTCTCGTAGGTCTGCTCGAGAATGTCTGTCATGCTACCCTCCTAGTATACCGAGCTATCCACCACGCGCCGCCCGTCGTAGGCAGGTCGGATGCGTTTGTGTTTCAAAACATATTCTGACACGATGTCCAGCCGTTTCCTGCCCGTATCCTCATATGCAATGCCCATCGGCTGCAGGTAGCGCTGCGCGAAGTAACTGTTGGTGGACACGAGATACTGCCGGTCATCCTGCAACGGTTGACCATTCACGGTCACCTCCAGCAGCTCCCCACCCTGATAACGGTAGCGGATGCCGGAAACCGCTGGGCGGGTACGTCGTAAGAGTTCCCGCAGCTGCGCTCCCGTCACCCGAAACTTCACCATCGTGTTGCCGAACGGCAGGGCTTTCGCGAGGTCGTAGCGCGTTATCGGTCCGCGCAAAATGGGGGCGCGCACGCCGCCCATGTTCTCCAAATCCGCTTCCGAGCCCAGCATCTCGCGCAAGGCGTCCGCAACAAGGTTGTACTCCGCATAGTCGTCGCCGCGGCGGGTGAAGTCGTCTTCCGCCTCGCCAAGAACCACTCCGTAGTAGTTCTGCAGCGGCTTCCAGTAGCGGGCGACCACTGCCTTTACCGCCGGGTCGTCAGGGATATCCGGAGAAACCAGCAGCAGCCCACCGCGATAACTCATGAACGTCCATTTGCCAGTGCCCGGGTCGCGGCGCAGGATGACCTCCAGCTTGCCCAGTTCCCCTCCCCACTGGAACGCCTGCGCGATAACCGTTCCGTTTTTCTGGAATGCGCTCTGCAGGTCGCCTGCGGGCACAAAATCGGGCTTTGCTAACCGCGTGTGCGAGTGCCCACCGATAATCACGTCGATGCCCGACACCTCCCGCGCCAGTCGCCTGTCCACTTCATACCCCAGATGCGAAAGCAAAATCACGATGTCTGCTTGCTGCCGCAGCTGCGGAACCAGCCGACGCGCCGTATCGATGGCGTCCAGAATCTCTATCCCCTCGCGCGTGGCAGGGTAGCCGCGCGTGCTTTCCGTGACCAGCCCGAAGACCGCGATGCGCGCCCCCTCCACCTGTAATATCTCGTAAGGCTTTAGCAGCGGCTGTCTGGTGTTTGCGTCTACCACATTGGCACACACCACGGGATAGCGCGCCATCTCAATCAGCTTTTGCCAGCGGGCGCGGGGATTGTTGAACTCATGGTTGCCGTGCGTGGCGATGGTGTAGCCCACAGCATTCATGGCTGCCACGTCTGCCTCGCCGCCATACTCTATCGAGAATGCCGTACCGTCATGGAAATCGCCGGTATCCACGACCCACGTCGTGCCAAACGCCTGTCGCAACTGGCGCACCAGAGTGGCACGTCGGGCGATGCCCCCGATATTGCGGCGGAGAGCCAGCTGTGCTTCCTGGGTGTTAGGGTCGGGTGGGTCCGGATAGTTGAAAGGCAAAAGGTTGCCATGTGTGTCGTTGGTATGCAGAATCGTTAACTTCCAGTAGCGCGGCGGCGCGTCGGAGGCGATAAGGGATGGCACACCCCACCCCATCAGCCCTGTCGCGATGAGCAAGCATTTCACAAAGCGCATGGTTCTTCTCCTTCCTTCTCAGCCAGCAGGGAACTCCATCAGCTCTTTTGGTGCACGTGTAAGCACCTCTACCCCGTCCTCGGTGACCAGCACATCGTCCTCGATACGTACACCGCCCACGCCCTCGATATAGATGCCCGGCTCCACCGTGAACACCATGCCCGGTTGCAGCACGACCTCCGATTTTTGTGCAAAGCCCATGCCGTCGTGTACACTCAAGCCGATGCTGTGTCCCAGCGAATGGGTGAAGCAGTCACCGTAGCCCGCATCGGTGATGACTTGCCGCGCAATGGCGTCGACATCACAGCCCTTCACGCCCGGTTTGATGGCGTCAATGGCACGCAGCTGCGCCTCCAGCACCGTCCGGTAAATGCGTCGCTGTTCCTCTGTTGCCCTACCGATGACCACCGTGCGGGTGATGTCCGAGCAGTAGCCGTCCACCTCCGCGCCGAAATCCAGCGTCACGAAGTCGCCCGGACGGAAGCGACGCTCGGAAGTCTCCGCATGGGGAATGGCGGAGTTTTCGCCAGAGGCAACGATGGTGTCGAAAGCCGGACGACGCGCCCCCTGCCGACGCATGTAGAACTCCAGCTCCATCGCCACATCCAATTCCACCGTCTCCGGCTGCATGAAAAGCCGAATGTGGTTAAAAGCAGCATCGGCGATTCCGCACGCCTGGCGGATACAGGCAATCTCTTCCGCGTCTTTGACCAGCCTCAACTCTTCCACCACGCCGCTCGTGGCTATCCATTCCACACCCATCTCGCCATATTTCTCGCGCCAGCCTTCCAGTGTTTTGACGGTGATATGGTTTGCCTCGAAGCCTATCTTTCGCAGTGCGCGCGTTTCCATCTGGGTCTTCAGGACGTCATCGTCAGGGTTGTCGGGCACGATAACCTCAAAACCGGGGGCTTCCTTCTGGGCGCGCAGGGTGTACCGTTTATCCGTCAGCAGCACCGCAAAATCTCTGCCAATCAACAGAGAACCAGCACTACCGGTAAAACCGCTCAGGTAACGGACGTTCGGGCGAGAAGTGATCAGGTAGGCTTCAAGGAAAGGGTCATCCATACGGGCTCGCAGGCGTTCTATCCGGTGGGCGAAACGCGGGCTCATCGGCGGCTCTCCTCCAGGATGAATTTCACCGCGTCTAACGCTAGCAAGTAGCTCATCACCCCGAAGCCCGCGATAATCCCGTGAGTAACCGGAGCGGTCACCGAGTGCCGCCGAAACTCCTCACGCCCATAGATATTGGAAAGATGAACCTCCACGGTGGGCAAACGCACCGCTGTAATGGCATCCCGAATAGCGATGCTGTAATGGGTGTAAGCACCGGGGTTAATAATCAGCGCGTCTGCCCATTGCAACGCCTCATGAATGGCTTCGATAATCTCTCCCTCGTGGTTGGACTGGGTGATGCGCACTTCCAGCCCCAATGTTCTTGCCCGGTCGAGAATACGCTGGTTAATCTGCTCCAGATTCAGGTGACCGTATACTTCCGTCTCCCGTATCCCCAGCATGTTCAGGTTTGGTCCATGAATCACAGCAACTCGTGGCATTGCTCTCTCCTCATTCCTGCTTGTGCTGTTGGTCTTCTTCGACCAGAAGTTCGATGATGCCATCGCGTATGGGATAACGACGATGACATTTGTCACACACGAGGCTGTCTTCGCTTTCCTGACGCAGCGGCGGTCGGTCATCGCACGCCGGACACGCCAGTATACGTAACAGTTCCTCACTTAATGGCATCGCTTCCTGCCCTCCCGGACTTTCTCGCCCGTATTTTAACATATTTCGCGGATGAAGTTCCATATCGCAATAAAAGAGGTAGTATTGTGCCGGGTAGTTAAGAAAATCTATGAAGGTGGCGCCATTCGTCTCGCAGAGCCTGTTTCGCAGGATGCTCGTCGGGATTTCCGCAGGTTGACTTTCACACCTCCTTTCGGTATATTCTATCCTGTAATCTCAGCACCAGGAACGCCACATGCAACAACCGCCGAACACGGAAACTGTTCTCGTCATTGACTTTGGAGCGCAATACACGCAGCTCATCGCGCGGCGCATCCGCGAGTGCCACGTGTTCTGCGAAATCATTCCGGCAGATACCCCAGCCGACGCGATCGCCCGCCGACAGCCCAAAGGCATCGTGCTTTCGGGCGGGCCTGCCAGTGTATACGAGACCGGCGCCCCACGTGCCGACATGGCAATCTATCAGCTGGGTATTCCCATACTGGGCATCTGCTACGGACACCAGCTGATGACCTACCAGCTGGGCGGCGTGGTGGAACCCTCCGAACGCCGCGAATATGGGCGCACCGAACTGACCGTCCTGGAACCTGAAGACCCTCTTTTCGACGGATTGGACACACACCTGACCTGCTGGATGAGCCACGGCGACAAGGTGCTGCAGCCACCGCCCGGCTTCCGAATTACCGCCGTAACCGAATCTACACCCGTCGCGGCAATGGCGGACCCGGTGCGTCGCTTCTACGGTGTGCAGTTCCATCCGGAAGTGCATCACACCCCGTTCGGCAAGCAGCTGATAAACCACTTCCTGAAACGGGTGTGCGGTTGTAAAGGCGACTGGACGCCGGGCAACTTCGTAGAGCAAGCGTCGCAGGAGATCTGCCAGCAGGTAGGTGACGGGCATGTGCTGGTGGCAGTGAGCGGCGGCGTGGACTCGATGACCGTGGCTGCGCTGGTGTACCGTGCCATCGGCGGCGAACGGCTGACCTGCGTTTTTGTAGACCACGGGCTGCTTCGCGCTGGCGAGGCAGAACAGGTGCGCGAGACCTTTTCACGCCTGTTTCCGGTGCATCTGGTCTACGTAGATGCCAGACAGCGGTTTCTGGAGCGTCTCAGGGGTGTGGAAGACCCTGAACAGAAACGAAAAATCATCGGCGAGACCTTCATTCGCGTGTTTGAAGAGCACGCCGATGAGCTGCGCGGGTGCGACTATCTGGCACAGGGCACACTCTACCCCGATGTGATTGAAAGCGGCGCGACTAAACATTCCGCGACCATCAAGACGCACCATAACGTAGGCGGCCTGCCACCGGACATGCGTCTGAAAGTGATAGAGCCGTTGCGCTACCTGTTTAAGGACGAGGTGCGGGCAGTTGCGGCAGAGCTGGGCTTGCCTGAGGAGGTGGTATGGCGCCAACCATTCCCGGGACCGGGGCTGGCGGTACGCATCGCCGGTGAGGTGACGCCGGAGCGACTGGAGATGGTGCGTGCTGCGGATAAAATCGTGCTGGAGGAAATCTGGCGAGCAGGGCTGATGCGCGAGATATGGCAATCGTTTGCCGTACTGCCCGCCGTACGCAGCGTAGGAGTCATGGGTGACCAGCGCACTTACGCCCATCCCATCGTGGTACGAGCCGTCGTCAGTGAGGACGCCATGACTGCCGACTGGGCGCGTCTGCCCTACGAGGTGCTGGAACGCATCAGCAACCGTATTGTCGGAGAGGTGCCCGGCGTGAACCGCGTGCTGTACGACATCACCAGCAAGCCACCTGCTACCATTGAGTGGGAATGAACGGAAAACGGTCTGCCGCAAAAACCTTATCGAGGGCACGAACGTATCGGGTGGAAAACGTCGTGAAAATGTGTCATAATACCACTAACCACCTCTTGCGTTTGTATTTCGCGGGGGGACAGCGATGGTAACGGTACGACCCACCATCAAGCCGCTCATTACCGAAGAACAGATAGCTGCACGTGTGGCGGAACTGGGCAGGCAAATCCGGCAGGACTATGGCGACAAGAACATCCTGCTGGTCGGCGTGCTGAAAGGGGCAGCCGTGTTTCTTTCCGACCTGCTCCGCGCCATTGATGGAGAGGTAGACTACGATTTCGTGGCCATCTCCAGCTATGGCAACGGCACCAAATCCTCTGGCGTGGTGCGCATCTTGAAGGACCTGGACGAAAGCCCCATCGGACGCCATGTGCTGATCGTGGAAGACATCGTGGATAGCGGGTTGACGCTGGAGTTCCTTCTGGAAAACATGAAGATGCACCGCACCGCCAGTGTGAAGGTGTGCGCCCTGCTGGATAAGGTGGCACGCCGCGTGGTAGACGTGCCCATCGACTACCGCGGATTCGCGGTGCCCGATGTGTTTGTCGTGGGCTATGGAATGGATTACGCCGGACTGTACCGAAACCTGCCGTATATCGGCGTACTGCAGGAGGAATCCACAGGGTAATCGCCTAAAAAACTCTTGAAGAAACAGGCAAGAGGGGTAGACTCCAACCGAAAAATAGGCTATAATTAGGTGTGGGATAGTTCCTGTGTCTTCCTCGCCATCGTCAAATGTGAAGCAACCAGAGGTTTTTCCAGACTCCCAGGCACAGGTGTCCGACCTGTACGGAAAGCACAGGAGATCTCGTTGAATCGCAGGTGATAGCCATTGTACCTCGCAAACTTTCCGACCTCGTGATAACGCACTGTACGAGGCAGTGTGTAAAGAATATCCACACGCTGAAAGGTGAAAACCGGCATGGAAACGATTGACCTCGCGGAGTTTGACCGCAAGTCGCTGGAAGAACTACATGCCATCGCCCGCGAAAGGGGCCTGGAAGTAGAAGACAACATTCGCAAACAGGAGCTGATTCAGCGCATCCTGCAGGCACACACCGACTCGAACGGACAAATTGTCGCAGAGGGTGTGCTGGAAATCCTGTCCGACGGATGGGGGTTCCTCCGGCGAGACATCAACCTGGCCGCTGACGGCAGCGGTGATATCTACGTCTCGCAAACCCAGATTAAGCGATTCGGGTTGAAGACAGGCGATACCGTTACCGGCGTGGTGCGCCCGCCCAAAGAGAACGAGAAGTACTACGGCTTGCTGAGGGTGGAGCTGGTCAACGGAATGGACCCTGAATACGCCCGTCACCGCACGCACTTCGACGACCTGACCCCCATCTACCCGGTGGAGCGCATCCGAATGGAGACCGACAGCAAAAACATCTCCGCCCGACTCATTGACCTGATTGCGCCCATCGGGAAGGGGCAACGCGGACTGATAGTGTCGCCGCCCAAGGCTGGCAAGACCACTCTATTGAAGACCATCGCCAACAGCATCACCACCAACCATCCCGAAATCGTGCTGCTGGTACTGCTGGTGGACGAGCGTCCCGAAGAGGTGACGGATATCCGCCGCTCGGTCAGGGGACGTGTGGTCAGCTCCACCTTTGATGAGATGCCCGAAAACCACATGCGCGTGGCGGACATGGTGCTGGAGATGGCAAAGCGGCTGGTGGAGGCAAGACGCGACGTGGTGATTCTGCTGGACAGCCTCACCCGCCTGTCGCGAGCTTCCAACCTCACTGTCAACCCCAGTGGACGCACACTATCCGGTGGATTGGACCCTTCCGCACTGTATCGCCCGAAGCGGTTCTTTGGGGCAGCGCGTAACATCGAAGAGGGTGGTAGCCTCACCGTACTGGCGACCGCGCTGGTGGACACCGGCAGCCGCATGGACGACGTTATCTTTGAAGAGTTCAAGGGAACGGGTAACATGGAACTGGTACTGGATCGCGGGCTGGCGGAGCGACGCATCTTCCCCGCTATCGATATCAACCGCTCCGGTACCCGGCACGAGGAACTCCTCTTCAGCGAAGAGGAACTGCGCCGCGTGTGGAAGCTGCGACGGATGCTGGCTTCGATGGAACCCATGCAGGCAATCGAGCAGCTCATCGGTCTGCTTTCTCATACCAACTCGAACGAGGAGTTCCTGCGGGTGGTCGAGAATATTAAAGACACAGACTGATGGACACGCGGATAGCTGAGGGGGGATTCACATGAGCGAACGTTTCCGCGACATGTTCGACGACTGGCAGGACGACGAGGGTCCGCCGGACGAGTTCGACGAGTTAGACCGCATCGAGCCACGGCGCCTGGATGAGAAAGAGGTGCGGGTAGTGGGTGTGTACGAGCATCAGGAGTCGGGCATACCCCCTCAATTCTTTGTCCTGTTGCAGGACAACCGCGGGCGCCGCGTGCCGATATGGATTGGCAAATACGAGGCGCTATCCATCTCGATGGCGCTGGAAGGCGACGTGCCCGACCGCCCCATGACGCACGACCTGCTTAAGAACGTTATCGAACGGTTGGGCGGCAGCGTGGAGCGCATCATCGTGGACGACCTGTGGCAGAGCACCTTCTACGCCAAAATCACCATCGTGCGCAATGGGGAGAGCATCGAGATCGACTCGCGTCCCAGCGACGCCATTGCGCTCGCTCTGCGGACCCGCTCGCCTATCTACGTGGCGGAACCGGTCTTCGAATCGATAGCGGATGCAATGTAGACGAAAGGGTCAGAATGCCTTCCGGCTATCCAGTAGAACGGTCACCGGACCGTCGTTGACGAGGGAAACCTGCATGTGCGCCCCGAACACGCCTGTCTGCACAGGCAAGCCTGCCTCCCGCAAAATCTCTGCTACCCGCTGATACAGCCTGTCTGCCAACTCCGGCGGTGCGGCGTCGGTAAAGCTGGGACGGCGTCCTTTGCGGCAATCCGCATACAGCGTAAACTGGGACACGACCAGCACCTCGCCCCCGATGTCGGTAATGCCCAGATTGATTTTGCCCGCCTCGTCCTCAAAAAGGCGCAGGGAGGCGATTTTGTCGGCGATGTAGCGGGCGTCAATCTCATCGTCGGTGTGTGTCACGCCCAGCAAAACCACATAGCCCTTGCCAATAGACGCCACTCGCTCGCCGTCCACGGAGACCTCAGCGCGAGAAACCCGCTGCAACACTGCCCGCATCAGGCTGCCTCCCCCAGGCTGCCCGTGCGTCGAATGTCCAGCACGTCGCTGATACGACGTACTCTGTCCATCAAACTGTGCAGATGAGACACACTGCGCACCTCCACGGTGATGTTAATATGTGCCGTTCCGTCTGCCCTTGACATGGTGCGTATGGCGGTAATATTCGTGCGCGATTCGCCAAAGACCGTGGAGATGTCGGAAAGCAGTCCGGTGCGGTCTGCCGCCTCGATGTGCAGGGAAACCGCGTAACAGGCGCCCTGTTTCTCCTCCCAGCGCACCGCCACCAGCCGTTCCGGCTCCTTCAGCAGGTAGTTCTGAACGTTGATGCAGGAACGGCGATGCAGGGTAATACCCCTGCCACGCGAGGTGTAACCGATGATATCGTCGCCGGGCAGTGGCGTGCAGCATTTGGCACGACGTATCATGACGTTGTCAATTCCGTCCACCGACAGGCGGGCCTCGCTTTCCATGACCTTGCCGGTGGCGAACAACGACGGTTGCAACGGCATCCTGGGCAGGAGACGGTTCAACACTGCCTGCGCCGAGTACCGACCGTCTCCGACAGCAGCATACACCTCCTCCGCGTTTGGAAGGTTCAGCTGCTTCGCCACTTCTTCCAGCGCTTCAGCGTGCAGGACAACTTTGGGCTCTGCGCCCAGTCGCTCTGCTTCGCGCTCCAGCAACTCTTTGCCACGTACCACGTTTTCGGCGTGTGCCTGACGTCGGAAGTACTGTTTGATTTTGCTACGGGCATGAGGGGTTTTGACAAAGTTCAGCCAGTCACGACTGGGACGGGCGTTTGGGCGAGTGATAATTTCCACGATATCGCCGTTTTTTAGACGATAGTTCAACGGAACAATGCGCCCGTTTACCTTCGCGCCCACACAGGTGTTTCCCACATCGGTGTGCACTCGATACGCAAAATCCACCGGGGTCGACCCCGCCACGAGGTCGATGACATCTCCCTTGGGAGTGAACGCAAACACCTGGTCGTTAAACAGCGATTCGACCACCGAACGCAGAAACTCGGCAGAGTCTTTGCCGTCCGCCTGCCACTCAAAAAGCTGCTGTCTCAGCATCCTCATCCGCTGTTCAAACCGGTCCTGTGGGGTCGTGCCTTCCTTGTATTGCCAGTGTGCGGCGATGCCGAAGTCGGCAGTACGGTGCATCTCCCACGTGCGTATCTGCACCTCCAGCGGTTGCTGGCGTGGACCGATGACCTTTGTATGCAGGGACTGATACATGTTGGGTTTGGGCTTGGCGATGTAGTCGTCAAACCGCCCCGGGATGGGTAGCCAGAGGTCGTGTACCACCCCCAGCGCGTGGTAGCAATCGGGTACGGTATCCACAATCACCCGAATTGCCAGCAGGTCGTAAATCTGGTCGAGGTCGATCTCCTCCTTCAGCATCTTCTGGTAGATACTGTAGAGGTGCTTGGCTCTGCCGTGCACTTCCGCGCGTATCTTTTCTTTCTCCAGTCGTTCCTTGAGTATGCAGATGGCTTCATTGATGTCTTCCTCTCGCTCTTTGCGCGTGCGTTGCACCCGCGCGGCGAGTTCGGCGTACTTTTCCGGCTCCAGGTACTTGAACGCGAGGTCTTCCAGCTGCCACTTAATCTGCCAGATACCCAGTCGGTGCGCCATCGGTGCGAGGATTTGCAACGTCTCGCTGGAGATTTTTATCTGTCGTTCGCGAGGGAGGGCATCGAGAGTGCGCATATTGTGCAGGCGGTCTGCGAGTTTGATAATCATCACCCGCAGGTCGCGCGACATCGCAATGAAGATCTTACGCAGGTTGGCAGCGGTATGCACAATCTCCCGCTTGCGCTTGCGTTTCTCCTGATCGGAGGTTTCTTCCAGCTCCCGCTCCACGTCCAGATAGCTGGTCAACTTGGTCACGCCGTCCACCAGCAGAGCTATCTCCTCACCGAACGCTTCGCGGATATTATCCAGCGTAATCAGGGTTCCGCCATTCTCATCGGTGCTGTCTTCGACCACGTCGTGCATCAAGCCTGCGGAAATGGTAGCGACGTCCATTTCCAGTTCGGCGAGGATGCCCGCTACCGCCAGTGGATGGGTGATATAGGGCTCCCCGGACCTCCGCGTCTGCCCGCGATGCCCGAACTCCGCCACCCGATAGGCGCGTACGATGTTGCTGGTGTCCGCCTGAGGAAGATACTCGCGCACCCTGTCCAGAAGCACGAGAAGTTCCTCTGGCAGCTCGACGCTGCTATCATGGATGATATGTTCCATCTCCGACTGGGTCATTGCGGGTCTCGGGGAGAAACGATTTTACTCTATTATACCTGGCTAAGCCGGATGTCGTGCACGAGCCACTGGATTTCGCGCCGCCCGTTGAATTCGTTCCATTGCGGCGTGTACACCACGTCTACTTCGTCCCCCACCTCGAAGCGGTCATCATAATCACCCATACCGAACGCGATACAATCCGTGGGCGGCAACGCCTCACCCCGCACGACCAGCTTCCAGTGAGAACCATCGGCTCCCACCCGCCTTTTCTCTAGAATCGTCAATCCACGGCTCAGGAACATCGGTTCGGGGTTGCCGTGCCCAAACGGTTCCATTCGGGCTATCTCGTCTACCAGTGCCGGGGTTACCTCAGCCGGCTCGATGTCGGCGTCAATGTCCAGTCGCGGCAGCAGGTCCTCAGGCGACATCCATACGTGGGCAAGCTGGTTCAGGTGCTGGCGCAACTCCTCGATATGTTCCGTTCGGATGGAGAAGCCGGCTGCCAGCGTATGCCCGCCGCACTCGATGAACAGTTCGCGCCGCGCCTCTATCGCCCGAAAGATATCGTAGGGACGGATACTGCGCGCAGAGCCACGCCCTACCCCGCATTCAGGGTCGAGCGAAATCATCACCGTGGGACGGTGATACTGTTCCAGCACCTTGCTTGCCACAATGCCAATAACGCCCTTGTCCCATTCTTCCCCGGCAAGCACCAGCACCCATTCGCGGGCGATGTCGCGGTGCGCCGCCTGCTCCAGTGCCTGTTCCAGAATACGCTGTTGTTCGCTGCGCCTGCGCCAGTTGTGCTCTTCCAGCTCCTGCGCCAGCTGATAAGCTCGTTGTGGGTCGTCCGTCGTCAGCAGCTCCAGCGCGATTGCCGCGTCGTCCAGCCGCCCCACCGCGTTGATGCGCGGCGCCAGCGCAAACTGTACCTGTCGCATGGTCACCGGCTTATCCGCAGGCACACGCGCCACCGACAGCAATGCCTGCACACCCGGTCGCTTCGAGCGCGGGATGAACGGCAACCCGTACCACGCAAACACCCTGTTCTCTTCCATCAGGGGCATGACGTCCGCAATAGTGCCCAGCGTGGCAAGGTCCAGGAAGTACTGACGATAATTCTGCGGTGAAAGCCCCTTCGCACGCACCAGCGCCTCGCCCAGACGATAGCTGACCCCCACCCCACTGAGGTTCGGGAAGGGGTAGCGTGAATGAGGAAGATGAGGATTCACGACCGCCAGCGCACGGGGAACCTCCTCTCCCGGTTCGTGGTGGTCGGTGATGATAACATCGATGCCGACGTCGCGGGCGTGTTCCACCACCTCGTGCGCCTGAATGCCGCAGTCACAGGTCAGGATCAGCTTCACACCCTGCCGATACGCCTCGTCCACCACCGGCACGCGGATGTCGTAGCCGTCGCGCTTGCGGTGCGGTACCCTTGCCTGCACGCGGGCACGCAGTTTGCTGAGCGTATGGAACCACAGCGCGGCGCTGGTGACGCCATCCACGTCATAGTCGCCGTACACCAGAATCCGCTCTTTACGTTCTATTGCCTGAAGGATACGGTTGACTGCGACCTCCGCATCGGGAAGCAAGAAGGCATCCGGCAGGTCATCCCAGTCGGGGTCCAAAAATCGCTCTGCCTGCTCGGGCTCGGTGATACCCCGATTGACCAGCAGGCGAGCCAGTATTTCGCTGACCCCCACCTCTCGCTGGAGTCGCGCGATACTCTCCGTATCCCCTGACTGAACAATCCAGCGTGTTCGCCCTACCTGGTTTCTCACTGCGTGCAGCTACTCCTCATCCCAATCACAAACACAAGGAGCGGGCAGACTCTGCCCGCTCCCGATAAACCTACGCCCGGCGACGGCGCTTGGGGCGCGGCTTGCTGCCGGTTGCGGCGGTTACCCCTGCTTCGGGAGCGCCATCGCGTTTGACCGTTGCCTCCGCAGGCTGTGCGGGCGCAATACGCGGCTCTGCCCCCCGCAACCCGCGTCTCTCTGCCAGCTCTTCCCAATAGGTCACCACCGGAGCTGCATTGAAAATGGACGAGTAGGTACCGGTGGTGACACCGATGAGCAGGGCGATGGTCAACAGCTTCACCACTGGACTGCCCAAAAACAGCAGGGCGATTAACACCAGAATCAGCGTGAGCGAGGTGTTAATCGAGCGTGCCAGTGTCTGCACAATGCTCTTGTTCGCGATGTCGGCAAAGGTCTCGCCACGAGTGCGATTACGCAGGTTCTCGCGGATGCGGTCAAAGACCACGATGGTATCGTGAACCGAGAAACCGATAAGCGTCAGCATCGCCGTCACGAATAGCGCATCCACTTCCCAGCCTCGCAGCTGCCCCATAATCGCGAACGCTCCCACCAGCACCAGCACGTCGTGAATCAGCGCGATAACCGCCGCCACGCCAAACTTGAATCCCTCGCGGATGCCGCCAATGGCGAAGCGCACCGCCAGATAGAAGAGGATAAGCACCTCCGACAGGATAATTGCCCATAACGCCTTGCGGGTCTGTTCCTTGCTGACAATCCCACCCACCTGCGTGAAACTCTGCTCTTCGAGATTGCCCAGACTGGCAAGGGAACGCTTGATGGACTCCTTCTCTTCGGGGGTGATTTCTTTCGTGCGGATGAACACCAGATTATTTTCACCAACCACCACACGGGCGTCACGAAAACCCCCTTGCGCCAGCGCACTTTGTACTTGACGCACCGTGACAGGGTTCTCGAAGCGCAGCTGCAGTTCCGAGCCTCCTGCAAAGTCGACACCCAGCTTCAAGCCATCGATCGCCCACGCCAGCACACCAAGCGCAATGAAAGCTCCGCTCAGGGCGAACCATATCTTTTTCTTACCAACGATGTCGATGTGCGTCTGCCACTGTCGCCCCAGTCCGAACAGGCGCGGGTTGTTGCCAACGCCCATGCTTACCAGCGTCCACAGCATCGTGCGCGTGACGGTGATGGCGGTAAACATACTGATCGCCACACCAATCATCAGCATCAACGCAAAGCCCTTCACCGCGCCCGTGCCCAGCGCGAACAGGATGAGGCTGGTAATGATGGTACACACATTCGAGTCAAAGATAGCCGTGAAGGCGCGTTTGAAGCCATCGTCGATAGCTGCCTTCAACGTCTTGCCTGAGCGCAACTCCTCCTTCATCCGTTCAAAAATCAGGATGTTGGCGTCGACTGCCATGCCGATGGACAGGATAAACGCGGTGATACCGGGCACGGTAAACACCACACCCAGCAGTTTGTACGCCGCCAAAGAATAAAGGGTATACAGACCCAACGCAACCGCCGATAGCACGCCCGGCAGCAGGTAGTAGCCCACCATGAACAGCAGAACCAACCCTAAACCGACCACGCCTGCCCACAGGCTCTGGCGCACCGACTCCTTACCCAGCGTCGCGCCCACTTTGGCGATCTGGATAATCTCCAATGGCACGGGCAAAGCACCGGAGTTCAACAGGGTTGCCAGCTCCGCCGCTTCCGTTGCGCTGAAGCCGCCCTCGATAACGCCCTTTCCGCCCAGAATGGCTTCGTTAATGCGTGGTGCGGAGATAATGCGGTTATCCAGCACGATGGCTAATATCTCGCCCACATGCTTGCGCGTGAAGTCACCAAAGCGACGCGCCCCCTCCGCGTTGAATTCGAAAGCCACCTGTGGCCGACCTACCTGATCATACACCAGTTTACAGTTCGGCTTGAGGTCCGCACCGGTAACAACGGGGTTCTGCTCGCCCATCTCCGCAGCGCGCGCTTTCTGGTCCTGCAGAAACTCGGTAATATCGACGTCTTTCTGCTGCACCGTGTCGTAAACCACGTTGATTTCCCGACCGCCTTCTTGCCTCTGCTCGATGCGGTAACGCGCCATGGGATTGCGCTCGTTCTGCACCGACGGCAGGTACCAGAACTCCAGCTGGGCGGTGGTCTGTATCAACCGCAGTGCTTCCTGCTCATTGACCACTCCCGGCAACTCCACCAGAATGCGGTCCTGCCCCTGACGCGCCACCACCGACTCCGTCACGCCGAGGCGGTTCACCCGCCGCTCCACGATGTCCACTACGGAAGCCATGTTTTCGGGGCGCCATTCGCGTTGTTTGTCGGGAGGAAGCTTCTCCACCTGCGCGCGCAATACCACACGCACGCCACCTTTGAGGTCCAGTCCCAGTTTGAAAGGCTCTTTGCCTCGCCCTGTCGTGAGCGGTTGAAAGATAACCACCCACGCAGACACCAGCGTCACCAGAATTATCACAATCCACCAGCGGGTATTTGTATCCAAAGCGGAAAACCTCCAGACCTGTTCAGAATACAAACGAACCTATCGGAATTATACAAAATCGCGGGGAGAGCGTCAAGCGTCTCCCCCGAGCTGGCGTAAACGCTCACGCTCGCGCACCACAACGAAATGCCATGGTCTGGCATTGCGTGCAGAGGGAGCCGCCATCCCCGCTTCCAGCAGCGCGTGCACCTCCGCCTCACCAACCGGCTCGGATGTATACAGACGAATGCTCCTGCGGGCAAAGATAAGCGACAGGCGTTGATCCATTTCGGCAGCCACCTCCCCAGTGAAAGACAATCAGCGACTGAAGGTTTCGGGATGCAGGCAGCCCGTTCCTTTCGCACCGTCAGCCATTTGCCTCTCACACCGTAAAGCCGCGCCCCCATGCTTTGCATTCGGCGAGAGCTTTCGCGACGTGCCATACTTTTTGGCGGGGGCGCAAAAACGGGCGGCCGTCAGGTACAATACTATGCGAACGGATGGTGAAAGCGTGAACCGGAACCAATCACATTGCTTTGACCTGATACTGCGCGGCGGTACGGTGGTGGACGGGACAGGCGCGCCTCCTGTCGCCGCAGATGTGGGCATCGTGGGCGAGCGCATTGCTGCCATCGGCGACCTGCGCGAGGCGCAGGCACATTGTGTGCTGGAGGTCGCCGGGCTTTGCGTCGCACCCGGCTTTATCGACATCCACACCCACTCCGACATCAGCCTGCTCTATAACCCCCAGCAGACCTCCGCCCTCGTGCAGGGCATCACCACGCAGGTGGTCGGCAACTGCGGCATCGCGATGGGGCTCATCACCGACGAACCTATTTTCGCCTATGAGCGACGCTGGCTTGCACCCTACGGCATCCGCGTGACCTGGCAAGGCAGGCTGGCGCGTTTCCATGAGCGCGTTCTAGAAACCGGAACCGCCACCAATATCATCCCCCAAGTCGCTCACGGCACCTTGCGCAAGCGGGTGATGTGCATGGAGCGCCGACCGCCCACCTCCGACGAGCTGCGCCGTATGCAGGCACTTATCGAACAGGCTGTGGAAGACGGCGTGTGGGGCTTCTCCACCGGGCTCGAGTACGCTCCGGGCTCCTATGCCCAAACCGAGGAGATTATCGCGCTGGCAAAGACGGCAGCGCGATTCGGGCTTTTCTACTCCACCCACCTGCGCGACGAGGCAGACCACCTGCTTGAGGCGGTGCAGGAGGCATTGCTTATCGGTGAGGAGGCGGGCATCCCCGTGCAGCTCTCCCACCATAAGGCCGACGGCGAGCGTAATTGGGGGCTGGTACAACGCACCCTGCAAATGGTGGAAGAGGCGCGCGCCCGCGGGCTAGATGTCATGCTCGACGAGTATCCCTACGATGCCTACCTCACCTCCCTGCTTACCGGCATCCTGCCCGACTGGGCGACCGAAGGCGGGCCTGACGCCATCGTGACGCGCCTGCAGTCCCCTGGCATCCGCGAGCAAATTAAGGCGGAAATCCTTACCCTGCACCCCGACTGGGAACACGAGACGCACTGGCACCGCGTGGTGATTGCCGTTGCGAGGAATCATCGCGACCTGCAGGGACACAGCATCGCCCAAATCGCCCGCGAGCGTGGTTGCCATCCGCTGGACTGCGTGCTCGACATTCTGATTGAAGAACATACCTTCGTCAGCGCAGCGCGCTTCACCCTCAGCGAGCAGGACGTGCAGACCGTGTTACGCCATCCATTGACCATGATTGGTTCGGACGCCATCGCCACCGCACCGCTCGGTAAGATGTCCGTAGACCGGGTGCATCCCCGCAATTACGGAACCTTCCCGCGCGTGCTCGGGCGGTATACCCGCGAATTGCGCCTTCTCACTCTACAGGAGGCGGTGTACAAGATGACCGGCTTGCCCGCCCAGAGGCTGGGGTTGCGAGATCGCGGCGTGCTGCGCGAGGGCACAGTGGCGGACATCACCGTGTTCCACCCCCTCACCGTCGCCGACCGCGCTACCTTTGATGAGCCGCATCAGATACCCGCGGGCATCGAATATGTGTTCGTCGCGGGCAAAACGGCACTGGAACATGGCGTGCCTACCGGCGTAAGGGCAGGCACGGTTTTGGACAAAAACAGACATTGCTAGAACTCTATTTCATTATATCCACCTGCCATGTCGACTGGTTGAAAATCACCGGATATGCGCGGTATAATCAAGACACACTAAGTTCTTTGGCTAAGGGAGGTCAAACAATGAACAAAAAGCGGGCCGCCTTCACCTTGATAGAGCTCCTCGTTGTGATTGCCATCATTGCGATACTCGCAGCCATCCTGTTCCCGGTTTTTGCGCAGGCACGCGAGAAAGGCAGGCAGGCTTCCTGCGTCAGCAACCTGCGCCAGTTATCTCAGGCCACCCTGATGTACGCTCAGGACTATGATGAGAGTTTCCCCGGTACGCTGATGAGGTACGATGTTGGCGAGGGGTTCCAAACCACTTTCATCGAGACGCTCATGCCCTACGTGCGCAACCGGGGCATCGGACAGTGCCCGAGCGCGTTGCAGCACGGCTACTGCTGGCCCACGGCCACCGACCCCTGCGCCCGGTATCTGCCTTGGGATTACTCCGTGAACTTCAGCCTGTCTTACCGAAGTTTTCGTACTCGGTTCTATGATGATACCCTTTTCCGTACCCTCAGCGAGGTGACTCAACCTGCACAGAACTTCCTCATGACCGACAACGACGGAGGCTGGCGTCTGTACACTCTCTGGCGCAATCTCGACTGCGAGGTTGTGGGTCATTGCTTGCCTGGAATTGTGTCTCTCGACGAAGTGCGCATCTACCAGAGGCACCTGCGTGGGGTCACCGTCGCGTTCATCGACGGGCATGCCAAATGGGTACGCTCTCCCGAAGGGCTGATTAGTGTGGAGGCTGGCGGCACCATGCACTACTCGCCCTACCATCGGACACCCTAGTGGGTCGCGAGAGTCCTTCGTGGGGTGAGATCAGATTGTCCGTTTTTCTGCATGGCGCGGGGGTATGTTCACAGCGGAGGGGGTAAACCTCCAGATACTCTTGCCGGACGGACGTACGGAACCACAACAGGAGGCACCGAAACATGCGGTCAAAAGCCCTAGCCCTGGTTTTGATAGCGGTTACATTGCTGGCTGTGGTGATAGCGGCGCTATCGTACCGCGCCACCCGCCCTGCGATTACCCCGCAGGAGGCATACGAGATACACCGTGAGCAACTACAAGGTATCGCTGAAGCCTCCTCCCGATACGAGGGGGCAGGCAAAGGCAAATACCAGCCGCCCAAAGGATTTGTCGCGCCCCAGCTGGACCGGTAGTTTCACTCCAGCAAAGCGTACTCTGCCCGCCGACGCTCAGCACGGGCGATTTCGTCGGGGTCGAGCGAGGCGGGTTGCCACTGTATGCTCAACTCCGATGCCACGCCCTCCTGGATTGCCCGTATCAGTTCATCCAGTGCAATGCCCTTCAGGGGCGTTTCGGGAGGCTCATTCCAGGGATACAGAACGTTTCGCAGGCTCGCTGGTAAATCGCCAACAGGAATGCTCATCTGCTCCATCACCACATCTGCCCGCCGGTACTGTGCCCCACCGACCAGCTTCACGCCGTCTTCCGTGGTCAGGTCGCCGGGCAGCGCGTGAGCAAAGCAGTTGGCGTGAGAACCCTTCAAGAGGCGCCGCTCCGCCTGCACAACGGGACGGGTGTCGACACCCAGAATCCTGAAACCCCTCGCCAGCGCAGACACCAGTCGCAGGTGCACATCCAGCACCCGACGTGCGGGCGCAAAGGAGCGCAAAGGAACCACCACGCACAGCGTCAGGTCATGCCCGTGCAGCACCGCTTTGCCCCCAGTCAGCCGCTGTACCACAGGGATACCGCGCTCGCGGCACAGGGACATGTTCAACACCTTTTCCGCGCGTTGCAGGCGTCCGAGGGAGACGGAAGGTTTTGCCCAGCGATAGAAGCGCACCGTCGGAGGCTGCGCGCCCGCAATGACAGACTCCAAAATCGCCTCATCCACCGCCATGTTCCGCGCGGCGTCGCCCGCCCCGTCGTGTATCAGCCTCCAGATACCGCTCACGGCTGCCAGCAGACGCACAGCTCCTTTGCCGCCTTCGCCTCGTCCAGCCGGCGCACAGGCGTATGATGGGGCGCCTCATGAAGCAGCTCGGGATGCTCACGCGCCTCCCCGACAATGCGGTGCAGTGCGTCTACAAAGGCGTCCAACGTCTCCACGCTCTCCGTCTCGGTCGGCTCGATCATCAGCGCCTCTGGCACAATCAGCGGGAAGTACATCGTCGGGGGGTGGAACCCGTAATCGATAAGCCGCTTTGCGATGTCCAGCGCGCGCACCCCGTACTCCGTTTTGTAGCGTTGCGCGGTCAGCACGCATTCGTGCATGCACATGCGGTCATAGGCAGCAGGCAAAATGTCCTGCAGCTTGACGCGCAGGTAGTTGGCGTTCAGAACGGCGTGCTCAGCAACCGCTTTCAGCCCGCCCGGTCCCAGCGTTCGGATATAGGCGTACGCCCGTACTGCGTTCAGGAAATTGCCCAGGAACGAGTGGATACGTCCGATGCTCTGTGGGCGGTCGTAATCCAGTGCGAAGCTGCCGTCGGGGCGGCGCGTTACCACCGGCACAGGCAGAAACGGCTCCAGAAAGGCTTTGACCGCGATGGCTCCCGCGCCTGGGCCGCCTCCGCCGTGCGGCGTGGAGAAGGTCTTGTGCAGGTTAAAGTGCACCGCGTCGAAACCCATGTCGCCCGGTCGCGCGATGCCCAGCAGGGCGTTCATGTTCGCGCCGTCGCAGTAGACCAGCCCACCTGCCTCATGTACCGCGTCGCACACCTCGCGCACCTGCGTCTCAAACAGTCCCAGCGTGTTGGGATTGGTCAGCATCAACCCGACAGTATCCGGTCCCACTGCCTCGCGCAGGGCTTTCAGGTCAATGCAACCGCGCTCGTCAGAGGGCAGGGTGCGCACGGTGAAGCCGCAGGATGCTGCCGAGGCCGGGTTGGTTCCGTGCGCCGAGTCGGGTACGAGTACCACCTTACGTTGTGCCGCCTCCCCACGGCTGGCATGATATGCTTTGAAGACCATCAGGCTGAGGATTTCGCCATGCGCTCCCGCAGCAGGCTGCAGGGTAACCGCATCCATGCCCGCAATCTCACCCAGATATTGCTGCAGTTCCCACAGCAGCTGTAACGCGCCCTGCACGGTCGTCTCGGGCTGCAGTGGATGCAGCTGGGTGAAGTTTGGCAGGGAGGCAACCTTCTCGTGTACACGCGGGTTATACTTCATGGTACAGGAACCAAGCGGGTAAAAGCCAATCTCGATACCGTAGTTGCGCTGCGAAAGGCGCACAAAGTGCCGCATGACGTCCAGTTCGCTGACTTCAGGCAGAGGGAGGTCTTCGCGCAGGTTCTCCGCGCCAAGCAAGTCCTCCACCGGTCGCTCCGGCACATCGCACTCCGGCAGGTTCGCACCGCATCTGCCCGGCGAGGAGAGCTCATAAATCAAGGGTTCCATGCCAGTTGCTCCTGTACGTACGGTTTCACCACCTGTATAATAGCACAGTAGTAGCTTGCAGGGCAAGCGCACACAGCTTGCCATCTTGCGCTCTTTCCGATAACATATACTGGGACTCCAAATGGGGGCATGTGGCATTGAAGATACGAGGAGACTGGATCGGTCGGTTGTTGGGTATCGCCGTTTTTGTGCTGGGCGTCGGTGTGCTATGGATTGTGTTCCGAGAGGCGCATCAGATGTTCACCGCCCCCCTTCCCTCCGCCGACAAATCTCTGCCAAGGCTGGGGCACATCGGGATAGAGGTATTGAAAAAACTGGGATTGCTGATTGTGATGACGCTGGCAGGCTCTCTCATTGCTAACAAAGGAGTGCAGATGTATTTTGCCGCTCTGGGGGTTGCGCCCAGCAAAGGGTTGGAGAAGCCGCCATCAGAGCCCGTTACCAAGTAGTAGCCCGGGAGTGTACTCCCGGGCTAACACACGAGGCGGATTAGCGCCCACGCCTCCGCAATGACGCTCCTGCCAACCCTCCTACTCCCAGCAGCAATACCGCTACCGAGGCAGGTTCCGGCACGGGCACCAGTTCCATTTCCAAACGCGGTGCGCGGATGTTCGCATTGTTGTAGCCGGCGTAGGTGGCTGCAACTGTATCTTCGGCTGGAGTCACGACGAGGCGTATCTTTCCCGCACTATTAATCTGGCCCAACAGGTAGGGCTTCGCTGCGGCTGGAAGTGACAGCGCATACACAAATTCGGTGTCGTTGGCGGTTTTGACGTACGCACCTGTGCCCAGAAGATGCACCGGGCTCAGCTGCGTACCAACCCCATCTGGCAATGCAGTTGCGTCCCAGCGCAAAGGTGAGGTTCCGGGCTCAATATCGGTGGCGGTGTCTTCACTCAGCCAGAAGCGCACGGTGCCGTTTGCACTGAAGCTGGCGGGTGCATCATACAGCTTGAGGGTGATGAACTGGATGTCGACCACAGGCAGGGTCAGGTTCAGGTCGGCGGCAGAAAAGTCCACCACGCCAAAACTGGCGAAGCTGCCAAAATTGTTCCCCTCGATGTTGAAAAATCGTTTGCCGTTAACACCCGTCCGAGGGCCTGCAGGCTGTATGGTGGCGTTGTTAACGGCGTTGATACCGACGCTGAGCTGCGCCTCCGCTGTCAGAGCCAGCACGCCCAACGCCACAGCTACGAGCAATTTAGAGATTCGCATTGGATAACTCATGCCTCCTTTCACGTCAGAGAGTATAGTCGCCTCTATTATAGCATGTTGTTTGCTCCCAGTAAAGCAGGTTTTATTGCCGGCTGCAAGGATTCTCCGTGAACTTTTGTTATCTCCACTTTAACTCGGGATGCCTGTCGTACAGGCGAGGCAAGGCGACTTCGAATCTTCTCGCGCATTCGCGATACGGTTTCGTCGGTCGCCGCGAATTGGGGTACACTTAAATCCAGAAACCCTCTGCCCTCAGTGGCAACGGCAGGGGCAGGTGTTGCGTCTTAATTTCTGAAGGAGGGCGGTACATCCATGCCTGTAGAGCAAAAAGACGCGGTGGAAACCATCCGCGTGCAGCTGAACTTCCCGCTGGAGCGGGTAAAGGAGCCTATCGTCTACCGGCTGGTGAAGGACTTTGACCTGATACCCAACATCCGCCGGGCGAACATCGACCCGCACATCGGGGGATTTGTGTTTCTGGAGCTCACTGGCTCGTCGGCGCAGCTGCACCGCGCCATCGAGTTTCTGAAGGAACAGGGCATCACCGTCAGCACCATCGGCGTCAACGGCGCCGAGGAGTGGGTGGTGGGATGAGCACGGAGTCTGCCGCGTACCTGTTGCCGGTGGAGGAAGACGAAGCGGTCGCTTCGGTGGGCGAAAACATCGTGAAGCACATCTTCACCTTCGCCTCGCCCGAAGAGCCCTTTGTGCTGGAGAACCGACAAACGTTACCGCGCGTGGATGTGGCTTATGAGGTGTACGGCGAACTGAACGCCACACGCGACAACGCCATCCTGGTGCTGCATGGGCTAACAGGCAGCTCGCACGCTGCGGGCAAGTATGCACCGTACAACCGCACGGTAGGCTACTGGGATGGTCTCATCGGTCCCGGCAAGGTGTTCGACACCGAGAAATACTGCGTCATCGCTCCCAACGTGCTGGGTAGCTGTCGTGGTAGCACCGGACCCGCTTCCATCGATCCGCGCACCGGCAAGCCGTACGGACTGCGCTTCCCCATCGTCACCATCCGCGACATGGTGCGTGTGCAGCGGGTGCTGTTGGACCATCTGGGCGTGCGAAAGCTCAAGCTGGTCACCGGCGGCTCGATGGGCGGTATGCAGGCGCTGGAATGGGCAGTGATGTATCCTGACTTTATGGACGCGGTGGCTCCAATCGCCTGCAGTGCGCGGTTGTCGGCGCAAGCCATCGCTTTCAACGAGGTGGGCAGGCGTGCCATCATGCTTGACCCCAACTGGCGCAAGGGCGAGTACTACGAGGACGGTGAAAAACCGCGTCAGGGGCTCGCGCTTGCCCGCATGATAGGCACCATCACCTACCTCTCCGATGAGATTATGCAACAGGTGTTCGGACGCAAACCCGCCAGCCAGGAGAGCGCACTCGAGCATGACCTGCATGCCCGCTTTGACGTGGAGCGATACCTTCATGAGGAGGGCGAGAAGTTGCTCAAGCGCGACTTCGACGCCAACAGCTACCTCTACCTGAGCAAGGCGATGGATTTGCATGACATCAGCCGCGGCTACGCCAGTCTGGAAGAAGCGCTCAGCCGCATTCAGGCGCGTGTGCTGCTTATCTCCATACGCTCCGATATCCTGTTCCCGCCCTACGTGATGCGCGAAATCCACGAGATGCTGAAACGTTTGGGCAAGCGTTCGGAGTATTTCGAGATGGATTCCGCCTACGGGCATGATGCTTTCCTCGTGGAGTATCGCAAGATGATACCGCCGCTCCGAAAACTGATGCAACAACTGGAGGAAGAGTGCGAATGACACCGGTCATCGACGTGCAAGACGTACACAAAACCTATATTCTGGGCAAGACGCATGTACACGCCCTGCGCGGAGTTTCGCTGAAGGTTTATCCGGGCGAATTCGTGGCGATAATGGGTCCATCCGGGTCGGGTAAGTCCACCTTCATGAACATCATCGGTTGCCTGGACCGCCCAACCAGCGGCTCCTACAAACTGGACGGGGTAGAGGTCGCTAAACTCACCGACAACCAGCTGGCGGAAATCCGCAACCGCAAGATTGGCTTCGTGTTCCAGCAGTTCAACCTGCTGCCGCGTGCCACTGCCCTGCGCAACGTGGAACTGCCCCTGCTGTATAACGGTCGGTTCCGCGACCGCCACGAGCGAGCGAAGCGAGCCTTGGAGGCAGTGGGGCTGGCGCACCGTATCCACTCGCGCCCTAATGAGCTGTCGGGCGGCGAGCAACAGCGCGTCGCCATTGCTCGGGCACTGGTGAACGAGCCGGCGGTGATTCTGGCAGACGAGCCGACGGGAAATCTGGACAGCCGACGCGGCGAAGAGATTATGGCCATATTCCAGAAGCTGAACGACGAAGGCAAGGTGATTGTGCTGGTCACCCATGAGTGGGACATTGCCCGCCACGCCCGACGCATCGTGCGGTTTCGGGACGGCAAAATCGTGGGCGATGAACCTGTTACCGAACGCATTATCGCGGAAGAAGTACTGAAAACGCTTCCGGCTGTCGATGAAGAGGAAGAGGAGGAGGCGGTGACCAGATGATGGGGCATACACCCTGAACGGGCAAGGCTTCCCCTGTGAAAGAAAACCCGTTCATTCCACCGAGGCGAATCTGGTCGAGCAAGTGCGCGCCTGGAGGCGCGTTGAGAAAGGTTTCAGCGGGCGAGAGGAGGTGCGCCCTGTGGAGAGAATTGCTATATTTATTGACGGTCCCAACCTGACCTACACCATGCAGCAGCTGGGCTGGGACATCGATTTCGGGAAACTGTTGCGTTACTTCTCGCGAGGAGGCAGGTTGCTTCGCGCTTTTTACTATGCGTCGCGTCGGGAAGGCGAGTTCGACCCGATGCTCAGCTTCCTGGACTACCTGGACTACAACGGCTACACGGTGGTCACCAAGCCGCAGAAGCGCTACTACAACCCTGCCACAGGACAGTATGAAATCAAGGGCAACATGGACATCGAGCTTGCCATCGATATGCTGTTGCTGGCAGACCACATCGACCGTGCGGTGCTGTTTAGCGGGGACGGCGACTTCCGGCGGCTGGTGGAAGCGGTGCAGATGAAGGGTGTGCGTGTGGCAGTGGTCAGCACCATCCGCACGCTCTCCCCCATGATCGCCGACGAACTGCGACGACAGGCTGATGAATTCATAGACCTCGCGGATGAGGAAGTCAAGCGCGAGATCATCCGCGCCTGAGGTGGAGTCATGAGTACACCCACACGCTGGCGAAGGCTGCTGCGAGCAAGCCTGCTGGTGCTCGCGGTGGGTGGGTTGTTATTATGTATCCCTCTACCTCTGCTACCCGCCAGCGTATTGACCTATCGACAGGCGCTGGTGATATTTGGGGTCATCGTCGCGCTCGGCAAGTTGCTGTACGATACCCTCTTCTACGACCACTACTGGCCGTAGGAACGCATCACTTGCAGAGCGATCAAGCCAACCGCCTCTGAGCGTTGACTTCCGGGGCGCGGTTGTGCTATATATTAGGCAGCCGCCGGTATCTCGGCGGCTTTTGATGAACACATTCCCATGCCTGATGGGGCAGAAAAGGATGGACAGCAAGATGGCAAGACGGATGCTTTTTACCTCGGAGAGCGTGACCGAGGCACACCCCGATAAACTGGCGGACCAGATTAGCGATGCCATTCTGGACGAATGTTTGAAACAGGACCGCGAGGCAAACCTGCCCATCGAAGAGTACTCGCGGGTTGCCATCGAAACACTGCTCACACGCGGGCTGGCGGTCGTTGCTGGTGAGCTCACCACGCACGGCTACGTGGAAATCCCCGATGTGGTGCGAAAGACCATTAACGATGTCGGCTACACGCACACCGACTACGGCTTCGATGGCGATACAACGGGCGTCATGGTTGCCATCCAGAAGCAATCGCCGGACATCGCGCAGGGCGTCAACACGGGCGGCGCGGGAGACCAGGGTATGATGTTCGGTTATGCCTGCACCGAAACCGAACAGCTGATGCCCCTGCCCATCACCATTGCGCACCACCTCACCCGCCAGCTGGCGCAGGTACGCAAGCAGAATCCCGAACTCGGCTTACGTCCCGACGGCAAGTCGCAGGTGACCATCGAATACGTGGATGGCAAGCCCTATCGTATCGACACGGTACTCGTTTCCGCGCAACACGAACCCCATCTGTCACAGCAGGATGTGATGGAAATCGTCAAAGAGCACGTTTTGGAGCCGGTACTGAAGCATTATCAGCCCTTCAACAAAGGAGACTTCCGTTTCCTGTGCAACCCGACGGGGCGTTTCGAAATCGGAGGACCACAGGCGGACACGGGCGTTACCGGTCGCAAAATCATGGTGGACACCTACGGTGGCATGGCTCGACACGGCGGCGGCGCGTTCTCAGGCAAAGACCCCACCAAAGTCGACCGCTCGGCGACCTATATGATGCGCTACGTGGCGAAGAATGTCGTGGCAGCAGGACTGGCGGAACGGTGCGAATTGCAAATCGCCTACGCTATCGGACGAGCCGAACCGGTGTCTTTGACGATCGACTGCTTCGGTACGAACACCATCCCAGAAGAGCAGATTCTGAAGCGGGTGATGGACATCTTCGATTTCCGCCCGCGTTCCATTATCCGCGACCTCGGTCTGCTGACGGAAAACGTATGCTATCTGCGCACCGCGAAGAACGGGCACTTCGGCAATCCGGAGTTCCCCTGGGAGAAGACCGATAAGGCACACTTACTGAAATAGCGAGATATGGACGACGTGGAGCGGGTCATCGAAGAGTTTCTGGACGGTAAGCCCCGAGCCTCCACACTGCGCGAGCTGCGACACGCACTGGAGGCAAAGCTGCGCCGGATGGAGGAAGACCCCTCCACGCCGCCCGAGCAGATTGAACAGACGCGCGAGCAGGTGCGCGTGCTGTACGAAGAGGAACTGATTACACAATTCGTCGAAGATTCTATCCGCTTTACACTGTCTGCCGACGCCTTGCAACAACAAATCGGTGAGGATTAGAGGGAAACTGTGAGCGCAATGTTTGCACTGAACTTTTATCCCGATATTTACGAGAACCTGTTGCGCAGCCATCGCAAGACGGTCACCATTCGTCTGGGCGACAAAACCGACAAGTATCGCGCGGGGCAGCTGGTATGGGTTACCGTCGGCAACCGCTTCGCCCGCAGGCACAAGCTGTTCACCGCCATCATCGACCGCGTGGAGGTCAAACCGCTGGCGGAGCTCACCCCACGCGACATCAGCCGTGAGAACCCCGAGTTTCGCACCGCCGAGGACGTGCGCGACTTGCTGGAGCGCATCTACGATCGCCCCCTCGCGATGGAGGAGATTGTCACCGTTATCTACTTCTCACCGGTGGAGGAGTAGATTCTACGCCCCTTCGATCACCAACGTCTCGCCCTGCCGCACTGTCACCAGCTCTGCAAAGGTGACCCGTGTACCTCCTTCCGCAAGCGGGGTGGTGGTCGCCTGTACGGCTTTACCCACCACATGCACGTGCGGCTGTTGCACCGCGAAGCCGAGCTGCACCTCGCGCAGCGTCACGCTGCCCCTGTGAACCTGCACCTCTGCCCGCTTATAGCCTGCACCGAAGGTTTGTCTCACTACACCCCACCCCGAATCGACCGAGAAGAAGCAGGCGAAATCTTCCGGGTATATGCGCGGCGCAAAACGCAGTAATCCTCTCGGCGCGGAGTAGAAGAAGTCGGATAGAGCCAGCAACAGCGCGTACGACGCCATGGCGCGGGCATAGTGGTTGCCGCATTCGAACTCGTTCCACGGGTTGCGCCGTTCGCCGTTGTAGCGGTCGCGCACCCCCTTCACGATAGCCAGCCCTTCCTCGACGAAGCCTTCGTAGATAAGATGGCTGGCGACCTGATACTCGATGCCCGTCCATACCTCATCCGAGTACGGGAACGGGAACAACGGTCTGCCACCATGCGGCCACGTTGCGAGCAGCAATCCCGCTTCGTCGTTCAGAGCGTAGATACGCTGCGGGTTGGCGTGCTCCGAGAGGTCGCTTTTCCAGTTATAGCGGAAGACCGACTGCAACGCCCTGCGCACATGCTCGGATGCAAACAGGTCGCCCAGCCTCAACATGCGCGCATACCACTGCCCGATGAGCTGGTCTGAGAGACATCCTTTGCCCAGCTGGTATCGAGGGGCGTTGGGGTCTTGTAGGTCAGTGGACATCTCGGGCGAGGCGGGGCGCACCTCGTGGATGTAGAACTCGCCGTTGAACAGATGCTCATCCATCCACGCCCGACCGCTCTCGTAGACCCTGCGGTACTCTTCCGCTTTGTCTTGTTCTCCCAGATAGCGCGCCATCTCTTCAGCCGCCCGCAGCGCGCCCAGATAAAAACTGCCCATCATGGTGTTGGGACCGTGAAACTCGATATCGTAGGTGTTGTGCTGAACTCCCTCCATGACGCCGTCCTTGTCCCTGTCCCACTGGACCCACGCGTACTCTAGCGCGCGTTTGACACTGGGCCACAAGGCGCGCAGCCATTCGTCATTACCACAGACCTGCCAGTCGCGGTACATCTTCAGGATGCCGCCCATTTGCCCATCCGCCGCGGCGTGGAACGTGGGTTCGGGGATAGTGCCCAACGGCAGGGGCATTCGGAAGGTCATGTGGCCGTCCGCGTGCAGGTTAATCGCGTAGTCCTTTTCGCGGATACTGCGCTCTAGCGACGGGAACAGATATGCCAGCGCCTGCGCGTAGTTCCATACGTGCGTGCAGGTTCCCTCGCAGCAGCCATGCTGGGGATTGCATCCCTCAAACCCATAGAACGTACCGTCAGGCAGGCGCAGGCAGGTCGTCGTTTTCAGGATGGAGATTTGCGAGCTCACTGCATCCAGCACGGGCTCGGGCAGAGTGGACGACCAGAGTGCATCGGTGAAGACGCGGGTATCCTTCTCCAGTCGGGTGATGTTCTGGGCGACATATTCCGCGACGGCAATCGCATCGGGATACAGGGTGGCATAATAGTTCTTCCAAATAGGCTTTGGCTCGGCGGGCGACCAGTACATCTCGAAGTTGGGCATGTGCCAGACAATCCAGACGGATAAGCGTACCTCTCCGCAGGGCGGAACCGTCGCTTGCAGGGCGATTGTGCCCACGTCCGTTCCCTGCTCACGGCTGGCAGGTTCGGTGTTCTCACGCAGGTCTCCCCTGCTCGCCTGCCGCCAGAAGTCGTCCAGCGTGTCAAACCACCCCGCGCGCAGCCAGTGGGTCTGCACTTTTACCCGGTCGTATGGGGTTACCAGCGCCAGCGTGCCGTAGCGAGGCGATTCTGGGGGATGTTTGCGTGTGGACATCTTCAAGCCGCGCAGCCCGTCGCTGTGATACGGTTCGATTACCCCGCCACCAGTGTCGGGATAACCCAGCTTGTTCTCCAGATTGGCGTACAGCACCGTCTCTACCATTGCGTCAGTGGGGTTGTACAGCGTAAAGTCGAAAATGGCGATGGGCAAGCCGGAGTCGTCGGGGTTCAGCGGGATAAAGGGGTTCCATGCCTCCAGCTTCACGCGCAGGGGCACTTTGGGGTCTTCCAGATGGAGCCGTGCAAATGGGAACGCCCCTTCGAACACCGCCGTGCGAAAGTGTGGCAAACCACCGCCGTTTGTTCGATTCAAGCCACCGCTGCCGTCGCCGGCGAAGTTGTCTCCACCGACTGGACCCTGCACCACGCGCGTGACCGAATAACCGTCGGCGGTGCTTGCATGCAAGGTAAAGAAGGTATAATCAAACATCAAACCTTTGTGCGGGCGGTTGAAGATTTCGAAGTCGCGCAGCTGCCCCCACCCGCCCAGCGAGATGGTGCCGGTGCCGATACCACCCAATGGAAAGGCAATCTGGTCCAGCTGCCTTCCCCGATAGAGACGGGGTTTACCCTGCGCCAATAGTTCAGCCAGCGTGTACGGGATTTGCGGGTTTTTGGCTTTCATGCGTCTCTCCTGCACAACGAAGTGATGACAACGCTCCACAAGCCTGTTTATGAAACGTGCTACGATGGCTCCTTCACGATTTCCTGCTTCTCGCTTGACGAGCCATCGCGTTTTCGGTACAATGGACGCGACATCCGTCGGGGAGGTCATGGATGCGCTTTGCCATTTGTAATGAGCTGTTCCAGGGATGGGATCTGCCGCGCGTGATGCGTTACTGCGCGGGACTGGGCTATCACGCGGTGGAAATCGCCCCCTTCACGCTCGCGGACAATGTGGAGCAAATCACTCCTGATGAGCGCCGCGCTATCCGCCAGCAGGCACGCGAGGCAGGCGTGGAGATTGCCGGACTGCACTGGCTGCTGGTCAAGCCGGAGGGACTGCATCTCACCACTCCTGATGCGGAAGTTCGCCGCCGCACTGCACAATACCTGGTCGCGCTGGCACACTTCTGCGCCGACATCGGCGGCAAGGTGCTGGTGCTAGGCTCGCCTAAACAGCGCAGTGTGCTACCGGGCGTCTCGCACGAACAGGCGTGGGACTGGGCACAGGAGACCCTGCGCCCTGCGGTGAAGGCGGCGGAGGAGCGCGGTGTCACGTGGTGCATCGAACCGCTTTCTCCCGCAGAGACCAACTTCCTCAACCGTGCGGAAGACGCCGTTCGATTCGCACGGTCGCTGGATAGCCCTGCCGCCCGCATCATTCTCGACATCAAAGCGATGAGCTCCGAAGGCACGCCCATCCCACAGATTATCCGTGACTCCGCAGGCTGGTTCGCGCACTTCCATGCCAACGACCCCAATCTGAAAGGGCCCGGCATGGGTGATGTGGACATCGCGCCTATCCTGCAAACACTGCAGGAGGTCGGCTACAAAGGTTACGTGTCGGTGGAGGTGTTCGATTATTCGGACGGTGCGGAAACCATCGCCGCCGTCAGCCTGAGAAACCTGCTGCGTGCTCTCGGCAGGACTGCATAAACTACTCGTCCCCTATCTCGCCGAAATTGCGCACCAGCACGCCGAGATCGAAGAGCGTCACCTCTCCATCACCGTCTAAATCGGCGTTCGTGTTCCAGTTCTCGTCGCCGGGCACGGCTCCGAACGCGGCAACCATCTGTCCGAAGTCCAGCAGGGTTACCTCATTGTCCCCATCGATATCGCCGTTGACCAGCTGGATGTCCACTCCCTGCACGCTGCCAAACGAGGTATCCACCCCCACCGTTCGTCTCAACCAGTGCGAAGGCTTGAGGGACAGGTCAAACGTGCCAGTGGGCGCGGATGGCAGTGTGAATGAACCATCGGCTCCGAGCCAGACCGCGCGTATCACAGAAGCGGCACCCATGCGCACTTCCATATCCACCACAGGCGGAACCGGTGCGCTGTAATCGCCAAACGTAAGTGTGCCGCTGACCGTTGGCGGTAAGAACTCATCCGCGCCTATGTCTACCGACGCTCCCGCAATACGTGCCTCGCCGTCCACATCCTTCCAGTCGCCACTGGCAGATCCGTTATCACCCGCATCGACGCACGGCGAGCCGGGCAACAGGTGCCCGTTACGTCCGGTCAGCAGCGGGTCTACCGAGATATTGCCGTTGGTGCCCGTAGGGTCGGTGATGCCCTTGTAATTGTAGGCGGTGTTGCCGTAGACGCAGTTATAGCGCAGAACTGGGCTACCTCCCGACCGGAAGATACCGGAGGTATTGAACGCCACAACCGTGTTGACGATAGAGGGCGACGAGCCGTACGTGTAGACGCCGCCTCCCTGATTGGGTGCGGTGTTGAATGCAAATGTACAGTTCGTCACAACAGGAACGCACTCGCGGTAGATGTACATGCCGCCCCCGTACCGCTGCGCGGTGTTATCCAGTATCAGGCTGTTCAACACCTGTGGAGATGCACGCCATTCGCAGTACAGTCCGCCTCCGTAGTAGCTGGCAGTGTTGCCAGAGACTAAACTGCTGGTCACTACCGGCGAGGCATTGTAGGCGTAGATACCGCCGCCGGAGTTCTTGGTGCTGTTGTAGGCGACGGCACACCCGTCAAGAACCGCATTGGAGCCATCTATGAGGTAGACCCCTCCCCCGTTGTTCTCGGACGCGTTGTCGAGGATGAGGCAATCCTCCAGTTTGGGAGAGCTACCTGTGCGACAGAATATGCCTGCGCCGTCGCGCACCGCAGAATTACTGATGACGACGCAGCGCTGAATGCCGGGCGACGCAGAATCGGTAAAGACTATACCTCCACCGCTTCCCAACGCCCGATTGCGGATAATCGTGCAGTTGGACACCTGTTGATAGTAGCTGGTCGTCATCAAGAACATCCCACCGCCATCGCGCCAGGCATAGTTATCGGCGATGGTACAGCCAAAGAAAGTGGTCAGGCAATGATAATACAGTGCCACTCCTCCTCCGTCTACCCGCGCGGTGTTGCGGGCAATGATACAGTCTCCAAAAGAGCCCATCGTGTAGTTGTCCGCGAGGATTGCACCACCGTAGGAAGCGGTGTTGTACATAAACACGCATCGCTGGAATCTCGGGTTGCTGACGGTATAAAACAGTCGTACCGCACCGCCCCAGCGGGAAGCACTGTTCCGCAAAAAGGTGCTATCACTGACAGCCAGCCCCCAGCGCGTACACATGATGGCTCCGCCGGTGACAGCCTGATTGCCGACAAATTGACATTTGATTATCTCGGTGTTCTCGCCGATGTGTTCTAAAGCACCTCCGTCAGTGCCGGCGACGTTCTCGATGAAGCTGCACTCTAGCAGACGCAGCACACATGTCATCGACACGATGCCTCCACCACCCTCATAGGTGGCGACATTGCCCTCAAAACTGCACCGTCGCATCTCGGTGCGCCCGCCCTGAAAATCAAAACCGCCTCCGGTGCCAGCCCTGTTGTAGGCAATGAAACAGTCCTCAATCAGGGTGATCTCTTGCTCGCCACCACCGCACAGACCACCCCCTCCCAGCGCCTCGTTATACGTGATGATGCAGTTGCGGATGTGCGATCCCGCTCCGAAACAGATGCCTCCCCCTCTAATCAGGGCAACACACCCGGTAACAGTGCAGTTTTGTATATGTAACGGCGCCGATACGCAGTACACCCCTCCACCATAGTCCGCTTGCGAACCGTTACGGATGGTGAAACCATCTATCAGCACTGCCGCCGTCTCGGTATCCAAAACGGTGATTACCCTGTCTATCTGCCCGCCATCCAGCACCGTCTCGTTGGGGTCAGGCTCCGGGCGAGGGAAAGGCGGACGTTCGTCCAGGGTGGTCTCTGTGCCGACAAAACCACCATGGAGTTTAATGCCCCCCTCCAGGATGAGGTTCTCCTGATACACGCCCCGGGCAACCCAGATTTCATCGCCGGAAACTGCCGCAGAGACCGCCGCGCCGACCGTACGCTTTGCCTGCGCCCAGCTCTCGCCGCTGTTTGCGTCATCGCCATCTGTGGTCACGTACAGGGTTCTGGCAAGCACAGACGCGTGGAATAAGAGTACGCAGGAAAGGACGCCCCAAAGGCTGACCGAGCGTGCCATCTTCCTCTCTCCTTTCTCAGATGTTTTGCGATACTATCATAGTGTTCTTTGCCAGTAATGTCAACAGAGGATGAGGAAAGGCGGCACCAGATAAAATGTACACTCCCGCCTGTCTGCGTGGTTAGGTCTCAATCAAAAAGCAGCTATCCGGGCACTTCCCTCTCCTGCACCGCGTGGTCCAGCGTGAACAACGGCTGCTCGCGGAAACCCATCAGCGGTGCAATGAGCAGGGTCGGGAAGCGCTGGATGGACAGGTTGTAGCGCATGACGGTGTCGTTATAGAACTGGCGGGCGTAGCGGATTTTGTCCTCAGTGTCGCTCAGATCCTCCTGAAGGCTCAGGAAGTTCTGATTCGCCTTCAGCTCAGGATAGGACTCAGCCAGAGCAATGAGATTGCTGATGCCGTGACGCACCTCCTCCTCCAGAGCTTCCTGTTGCTGGGGCGTCAGCGACTGCAACGCCTGCGTCCGCAGCTCCGCGATGCGCTCGAAGATACGCTCCTCGTGCTGGGCGTAACCGCGTACCGTCTCGACAAGTCGGGGTATCAGGTCATACCGCCTCTTCAGCTGCACATCCACCTGCGCTCGCGCGTTCTCTACCCGATGGCGATAGACCAGCAAACGGTTGTAGGTGGCTATTGCCCAGATGGCGACTATCAACACGATGACAATCGTCCACATTGTTCTCTCTCCTTATCCTGCACTGCTACTCCCTCCACCGCCACCGCCACCCCCGCCGCCACTGAAGCCGCCACCACTGCTGGTGCTGGAAGAAAGCGCACTGGTCAGGCTCTGAAGGTTTTGCACAAAGTTCGTCATACCTGCCACCGAGTCCGCAGAAAACCTGTCCGCCGACGCGCTCTGGTACCAAGAGGGGCTGGTCAGGGTGTAGCCATGTTCCTGCGCAACCAGCGCGAGATGGTGAATGAGTTTGTCCGCTACCCCCAGTGACACCGCGTAAACAAGATACTGCTCCCACAAGGGCAACAGGTCTGCACCTGCCTCGCGCATGGCGGAGAAGTCGGTCATGAACCGCCTGAAGGCATCCCAGCGCTGGTACTCTTGTGCGGCTTCAGGGCTTCGCCGCGAGAGGGATACACCCGCAATCACAGACAGCACCACTCCAAGTGGCAGCAGGGTGAACAGGCTCACCGGCAGCGTTACCAGCGTGCCGATACCTCCAATAATCAGAAGGTTCTTCCAGAAGCGCTTCTTCGCTTTCTCACTTGCCGGGTCATCAAGCCTGAAATACTGTTTCTCAAACCATCGTCGCAGCGCTTTACCCCACCTCTCTACAAATCGATACACCTGCGTTTTGCTACCGGAGGTCTTCTCCGCCCACCGACGCAGCTCACTCTCTGTCACCGACTCGCCATCACCAGCCCGTAAAAACAGTACACGCAGTGCCTCTTGCTCCAGAGGCTCCAGCACGCGCCCCTTCCGCCCTTGTGGTTCTACTTTGCCATCCCTGAGCAAGGCGCTGCCCTCAGGAGTAAGCACGTAACGCCGCTCGATGCTACGCACCAGTCCCAACAACTTCCTATTTTCGAACTCCTCGATGCGCAGATACCCCAGCCTCGCTGCCTCCAGCACGGTGGCAGAGAAACCCTTGACCACTTCCAGCGGCACCGTCTTGCCCTGCGTGAGAATAGCTGGCACCACGGCGGGAGGCAGGTCACGCGGTGGCTCGCGCACGTACTCTATCTCTGGCAGCTCGGGCTCGCGCCCATAGCGGTTGTAAGTGACCAGCAGGTAGCCAAGGAATCCGAAGCCGAGCACAACGACGACAGGTATCTCCACGGCAACCAGTGCGTCGACAATTTTGGTGATTTGCGCCCGCCGTCTGGCTTCGCGCAGTTCCCTTTCAGCGAAACGGCGTTCCTCTTCCAGAAAACCCTCATAGCGATTGCCTGCCTGCAGGGGTGCGCTGGCGAAAATAGCGGGGTCAAGCATCACCCGCACTTCCACAAAGCTATCGGTGGGTATGTTTGTCTGCCGTATCTCGGCGCGGGTGAAATCCGGGTGGATATGCAGTTTTCCGGGCGCGGCGCGCCTGTGCACAAACACCTGGAAAAGCTTCAGGCTGGCAGCCGGAGGCACGATTGTAATTTGCACTTCATCCAGCGGAGCATGTTCGTCCTCTATCGCCTTCCAGTAGAACTGAGCCACATCCGAATACCTCTGCACCGCGCCGCGAATGCGGTAGCGCAGCAGGAACCGCTTGGTGGTGTCCCTTGCCTGATATTCCCAGCGCAGTACCGCATACTCGCCTTCCGATGTCTGGGAATAAGGCAATGGCTGATTCGTGTCGGCATCCCACACGCCGAGGTACTCAATCCCGTAGCTGCCGTACTGTCCTCGGGTGCTACGCTTCAGGTTCGCCCAGCTGAAGGAACCGGAAAAGCGGAAGACGCGCACTTCTTCCACCTCGGCATCGCCGTTTGCCTGCAGGCGGTAAACTTGCGCAATGAGGGGGTGGTCATACTCTTTCGCAGACGCCGTCGCAAGCGTCAGTAACAACAGGCATACGCCAACCCATGATGGTCTTTGCATAAAGCACCCCTTGCGAATACTGTTACTCATTTCGACAGCTTGGCGATAAAACCTGTTTCGCGACGTCATCGACACGGCGCACAGGCACACCTTTGAGCCAGCTTGATATTCCTCGTCCCCGTTGAAACCTTACCTTCTGGTATGCTATACTTCTTTATACCAGCATGACAGAATCGAAAGGCGTCCTTTATGTGGCGTATTTGGCAGCGTATTCGGGAAGACATCCAAACCGTCTTCCGCAAAGACCCCGCGGCGCGTAGCGTCTGGGAGGTTCTGACCTACCCCGGTCTGCACGCCGTATGGATGCACCGTGTCGCCCACTGGCTGTGGAACCATCGTCTTCTTTTTCTTGCCCGCTTGCTATCGCAAGTCAATCGCTTCCTGACCGGTATCGAAATCCACCCGGGCGCAAAGATCGGACGACGCTTCTTTATCGACCACGGCATGGGGGTGGTGATTGGCGAAACCGCTGAGATTGGCGACGATGTGCTGATGTACCATCAGGTGACGTTGGGCGGAACCACGCTGGAGCGGGTCAAACGCCACCCCACCATCGGCAACAACGTGCTGATTGGCATGGGCGCCAAAATCATCGGTCCCATCACCATCGGAGATAATTGCCGCATCGGCGCGAACGCGGTCGTGAACAAAGACATTCCACCGAACTGTACGGTAGTAGGCGTGCCGGGGCGCATCGTCATCCGCGACGGCAAGCGCGTGGAAGAGCCGCCGCCCGTCATGGATAACGTGATCAACAAAATCGACCCGGAAGATGAGATTATCCAGAACCTGCGACAGCAGATTGAATTACTGCAACAGCAGGTAGAGATTTTGCAGAAGCAGATTGACCAGCAGAACGAAGTGATTCAACGCTACGGCGGGGAACTGGACGCCATTCGGTATCATACCTTGACACATGCACATCACGACGAGGGGGACACATGCTGCCGCTGAGAATCTACAACAGCCTGACCCGACGCGAGGAAGAGTTCGTTCCGCGAGAGCCCGGCAAGGTCTCTATCTACGCCTGCGGCTTAACCGTACAGGGACCGCCCCATGTCGGGCATGTGCGGGGGGCTATCGTGTTCGATGCCGTCCGCCGATGGTTCATGCATCTCGGCTATGAAGTACACATGGTGCAGAACTTCACCGACATCGATGACAAGATTATCGCCGCCGCGGCGAAGGAGGGGATTACCCCCGCTGAGGTCGCCGATAAATACGCTAAAAAGTATATCGAAGTGATGGAGCGATTGGGCATACTGCCCGTGCATTACTGCCACGTCACCGAGAACATGGACGAAATCATCCGTATGATCGAACGGCTCATCGAAAAGGGACACGCCTACGTGGTGGATGGCGATGTCTATTACGATGTGTCCAGCTTCCCCGAATACGGCAAGCTTTCAGGGCGCAATCTGGACGAGGTACGCGCGGGCTATCGTATCGAAGTAGACGAGCGCAAGGACGACCCTGCCGACTTCGCCCTGTGGAAAGCCGCCAAACCCGGCGAGCCGTACTGGGAAAGCCCATGGGGCAAGGGACGTCCTGGCTGGCACATCGAGTGCTCTGCGATGAGCCTGAAATACTTGGGACCAGGCTTCGATATCCACGCCGGCGGTAACGACCTGGTGTTCCCTCACCACGAAAACGAAATCGCCCAAAGCGAGGCGTATCTGGACGGTGTGTTCGCCCGATACTGGATGCACTGGGGTTCGGTGAACCTGCGTCAGGAGAAGATGAGCAAGTCGGTGGGTAACTTCTTCACCGCCGAGGAGATACTGGCAGAGTTCGAGCCGGACGTGTTGCGCCTGTTCCTGCTTTCCACCGCCTACCGCAGCCCCATTGAGTTCAGCCGGGAACGAATGCAGGAAGCACAATCCGCCCTGCGGCGCATCCGAACTGCCTTGCGTAACGCGAGGCGCGTCCTGCCTGCCGCCCCAGAAGATGCTCCCATCGCCGAGCATTACTATCACCGCTTCGCCGATGCCATGAACAGCGACTTCAATACGGCGGCGGCCATCTCCGTGCTCTTCGATGCCATCAGCGAAATCAACCGCCTGACCACCGCCATCCAGGTGCAGAGCGACGAGCAAGCCCGCAACGACCTAACGTCACTGGTCGCCACGGTGAGGCTCTTCGGCAATCTGCTCGGCATCCATCGGCTGGAAGAAGAGGAAGGTGGTCTGGATGACTCCTTCGCCCTCCGGTTGATTGAAAAAGCGATTGCGTGGAGGCAGATGGCGCGAGAGAAACGTGAGTGGACGCTTGCTGACCGCATCCGCGACGACCTGCGCGAGCTGGGCATTATCCTGGAAGATAGCGTGACGGGCACCACGTGGAGACGAAGCTCCTGAGCAAACAGGCAGCGCGAATGCCCCTTGTCCGCCGCTCACACCTGATGATTTGGTTTGGGCTCATGGTACTGGCGGCGGGTGCGGGGGTGATTTCGTTTTTCGCGCGCCAGGCGCACATTCACCCAACCGGTATCTGGACGGTTGCGGGGATGGATATTGACCCGATGTCGCCGGATAGCCGCCAGAAGCTGGAAGCCGCCGCTCGCCACTGGCAGCAGAACGTGCTGCTGGTGCAGGCGTTCCGTCCCGACGGTGGTGTTCTGCAAGCCCGCGTCCGCTATGGAGAACTTGGGGCATCTTGGGACTTAGAGAAGACGCTGCAACGCGTGCAGACGATGGCGCGTCGCTATCCCGTGTGGTGGCGCACGGTTCTTGCCGCTACCGGACAGCAGGTATCGCCAAACGTCTCTCCGGTTTTTCACTTCGATGACCACCGCCTTCAGGGGTGGCTGAAGCGGTGGCGTTGCCAGGTAGAGTCGGCACCGCAGGACGCGCGCCTGCGCTACCTGGCAGCGCGACAGTGGGAGGTTATCCCAGAAAAGGCAGGTTACCGCCTGCCCGCAAACACCGGCGCGCTGATTCAGGAGGCGGTGCGCAGCGGACATGGCGTATGCGCGGTAAGGATGGAGACGGTGCCACCGCGCATCACGAGCGAACACCTGCGCGAAATCGATGCTGAATGGACGGTCGCGACCACTCGGTACTCGGAGCGCGAGCGCAACCGCGCCCACAACATTCGCAAAGCCGCCGCCAGCATCAACGGCATCGTGCTGCTGCCCGGCGATACCTTCTCGTACAATGAGGTGGTCGGTCCCCGCACATTCAAAGAGGGTTTTCGCAGGGCGCCGGTCATCGTGAAAGGCGAGCTGGTGCCTGGCGATGGCGGTGGGGTGTGTCAGGTCTCTACCACAGTATACATGGCGGCGTTGCAAGCGGGTCTGCAGATTGTTCAGCGTAGCCGCCATGCGTTTCCTATCGAATACGCGCCCGCGGGGCTGGACGCCACGGTCGTTTACGGCGCGATTGACCTGCGTTTTCGCAACGACACCCCCTGCCCCATCGTTCTGGTTGCCGAGGCAAAGAACGGCAGGATGGTCGTTCGGGTGCTGGGTGCGGAGCGTTACAGACGAACGGTGAAACTGCAGCGGATAGTCCATGCCATCATCCCCGCGCCCGCAAAGACCTTTCCCACCACATGCCTTCCCGCTGGCGTTCGAAAAGTTAGGGACAAGGGGCACCGCGGCTGGCGCGTGAGCGTCTACCGCATCATCGAGGAGCCTGGCAAGCCTCCCATACGCGAGAAGGTTACCACCGACTACTACCGCCCGCAACCACGCATTGTGCTGGTAGGACAGGCAATGCCCAGCAGACCATCTGCACAGGAAACCGCACCTGCTCAGGAGACCCAACCGGAGCCGTAGCCTTTACATCTCCCTGTCGGTTGGTGTATATTCAAAATGGAGGATGATTCTTATGCAAACGCTAATCGAGAAAATCCAGAGTCTGCCGCCGGACGTTCAGCGACAGGTCGAGGAGTATGTAGACTTACTGTTGTCGCGACATGCGCCTCACGCCGCGCGCAAGCTCAGTCAGGACTGGGCGCATGGGCTGGCGCGTTACGCAGACCAGTATACTGCTCTTGATCTCCAGAAGAAGGCTCTGGAGTGGCGAGGGGACTGATTGTGTACCTTGTCGATACGAACGTGTGGTTAGAACGCTTGCTAGGGCAGCAGCGCGACAAGGAAGTGCAAAGATTCTTGGAGCGCGTCCCCCCTGATCAGCTGCTCGTCACAGACTTTACTCTACATTCTATCGCAGTTGTCTTGGCTAGGCTCCAGGAGTTCGAACTACTTGAGCGATTTGTGCGTGACCTGTTCAGCTCTTCAGCTGTCAGGCTGATTAATCTGCCTCCTGAGGCTTTTCCAAAAATCGTTGACACCATGCAGAAATATCGCTTAGACTTCGATGACGCATATCAATATGTGGCAGCGAGACAATACTCAGCCCATCTTGTCAGCTTCGACCGTGATTTCGACCGTACTGACCTCACTCGCCTCGAACCCCATCAGCTCATGGAGCAATCCCCATGAGACACATCGTTTCGGTCAGCCTCGGTTCCAGCAAGCGCGATAAAGTGCTGGAAACCGAAATCTTGGGCACACCCGTGCGCATCGAGCGGCGCGGCACCGACGGCGACAAGCGAAGGTTCCAGCAACTGCTACAAGAGCTGGACGGCAAGGTAGACGCCATCGGTCTGGGCGGATGTGACCTGCACCTGTGGGCGCAGGGGCGGCGTTACACCTTCCGCGACGTGCAGAAGCTGGTATCGGTTGTGCAGCATACGCCAGTGGTGGACGGCAGCGGCTTGAAGAACACGCTGGAGCGGTGGGCGGTGGAGCGCATCGAGCAGAAGGGGCTGCTGGACTGGAGCAGTCAGAACGTGCTGCTGGTGAGCGCACTGGACCGCTTCGGCATGGCGGAGGCGCTGGCGGAGAAAGCCGGAAGCGTCGTCTTTGGCGATGCGCTGTTCGCGCTTGGATTACCGCTGCCTATCCGCGATATCCGCACACTGGCTCGTCTGGCGCGAGTGGTGCTGCCTGTGGTGGTGCGATTGCCCTTTGAATGGCTCTACCCGGTCGGCGAGAAGCAGGAGCAAAACACCCCCCGCTGGGAGCGATACTTCCGCTGGGCAGACGTCATCGCGGGCGACTGGCACTATATCCACCGCTACGCCCCCCACGACCTTTCGGGGAAAGTCATGCTGACCAACACCGTGCGTCAGGCGGATGTGCAGTTCCTGCGCGAGCGCGGCGCAGACCTGCTGTTAACCACCACTCCCGTCTTCCACGGTGAAACCTTCGCCACCAACGTGCTGGAAGCCCTCATCGTTGCTCTCAGCGGCTCGGCGGAGCTGCATGAGTCGGACTATCACCTGTGGCTTTCCCGCCTCGGCTGGGACGTAGGGGTGGTGGGGGTAAAACTGTAGTATAGTAACTCAGAGACATATGTTCCTGTCTTTGCGTGATTTGGAACTGCCCAGCGATTGAGGAGAGTGAAATGGGCGTTTAGTCGTTGCCTGACCTCCTGATAAACCGGAAAAGGGGACATAGCCACTATCAACGCTCTGGCCCCCTTTGACCCTGCTGTGTTTAGGCGCTGGATTAAAGCCTCAAGATCTGAACCAGCCGCGATTTGTTGGGCAATATGGTTCAGATTTCTCCATCCAGGATGACTCGGTATATCAGATGGAAACGCGACAAGCTCAACAGTCTTTTGGGGACAAATGCGACCTAAATAGTAAGTTATCCCACACCACGAAAGGTCGGTCAAAATAACAACATCGCCTGAGCTAGCCACTGCGCAGATTTGGCGGGCAACCCAGCGGTCGGTGCCTGTGTCGCCTTTGAATGCTTGATAAGAAGTAGCGCCAATCCGGAGTAGGGACAGAGATACCAGAACTAACATGATGGTTCGTGATGAAATAGTCGCACATAGCCATCGTGCAAACAGTATCGCTATCAGCGGCACAATTATCACATCCTGTCGCCCCGGAACGTAGCTTGGCTTAAATCTTGATACAACGAGGAGTGCAACAAGCTCCGCGAATACCAACAGTATCAGATGCACTGCACTATCATCAATCCTGCGAGCCATGGGTCGTATGGTAGCAATCAGCGGCGCTAGTAATATTGCCCAACATAGTCCGGTGAAGACAGCATAGCGGGAGCTACCTGTCACAGAACCGAAAGGTGCCGCTAACGCATCCATCAGGGTCAGCAACGATGTCGGCTTAATCCACACCAAACCAAGAGGTGCAATCTCCGTAAGCTGATGCCAGAAAATCGTGCCCCAACTTACCACGAATACACCTGAGGCTATGCCTTGTGTGACGACGAGAAGGGCTAAACGATCGCGGAAATGGGAAAAGCAAAGAACTAGATGTGCTAACATCACATAGCCAAAGGAATAGTGTGTCATCAATCCCGCAAAACTAGCTGCTATGTAACCTACTGCGAAGGGCAGTTCCCGGCCTTTTCTATACATCGCGGCTAAAGCAAACCTAGTCGAGATGGCAGAAGCGAGGCATAGCATCATATACCCGCGCGCGTTTGTTGCATGGTTAACAGCAAGTGACATGACCGACAGCAACCAAGCGGAGAATAATGCAATCCGGGAATTCCCAAAAATATCGAATGCAAGCTTGTATGTTGCACCAAGGCACAACACGAACACTACCAGTGACAAGGAACGTGCGCCCAGCTCACTGTCCCCGAAAAGCCTAATCCAGAATGACAAGGCAACGAAATAAAGAGGCGGCCAAGTGTCGGCCTCGAGAGATATGATTAGTTCCGCAAGTGACCGCCTAGCTATAAGGACACTGTATGCTTCGTCCAACCGTAGCGACGTCTTCGCCTTGACCGCCAAGAGCACAACTAAGACGACAACGTACGCAAGAAAAAGTGCACTCCCGTCTCCCCACTCCCAGACGGGGCGGTTCTGCACTTGCTGAGTGTTCGTTTTACTCATGCTCCAACTCCGCCTGCACAGCTCTTACTAATTCACGACCATCCACTCCCCAATGATACCTCTCCTCCACCGCCTTGCGCCCGTTTGCGCCCAGCTGGGCGCGCAGGGTGGGGTCGCGTAGCTGTAACACCTTCTCCACCAAATCTTCGGCATCCTGCGAACGGAACACGAGTCCACATCGGTGAATCTCCACCAGCCGCTTCATTGGGCGGCAGTCCGATACCAGCACCGGCTTGCGAAACGCCATGTAATCATACACCTTGTTCGGCATGGTAACATGCGTGTGTTCGGAGGCGTGCGACCCGTCGTAGCCCAGATGTGCACGGTACACGAACGCCATTAAATCCGGCTGCCAGCCCATGAAGCGCACGGTGTCGGTCACTCCCAGTTCCTCTGCCATCGCCTGCAGTTGCGCTGCCACTTTACCCGTGCCGACCACCGTCCAGCGAATGCCATCTTCCCCGCGCGCTTTCAGTATCGCCGCCGCCTGCAACAGCGTGTCCATCCCCCGATAGAAATGCACATTGCCCCCGTAAACCACCTCCAGCGGTTGCTCACAGGGTTGCCACTCGGGCAGGCTTTGGTAACGGGCATACAGGGCGTCCAGCTCCTCCAGCACAGGCGTGTTTTCTATCACTTCGATTCCCGCTGTTGTCCCCCGCAGACGCGCCACCCGCTCGATATGCTCCGGCACCACCACCAGTATCCTGTCCGCCGCGCGGATAGCGGCGCGCTCCACCATTTTTGCTATCGCGATATTTCGGACGAAAAAATTGACGAAAGCCCGTCCTCGCCCCTCCCACTTGCGCCACTCCGCCATCACCGCGGGGTAGTTCTCCGCCATGTCGAAAATGACCGGCACGCCGTAGCGTTTTCCCACCGCCGTCGCTGCCAGCATCAGCGGCATATCGCGCACGATGAGCAACCCGCAGCCGTCTTTCACCACCAAATCCCGTATCGCCCGTTTCCAGATAGGGTTGATGTGGTAAGGAAGGGTCAGCGGGGCACGCCATTTTTCAGCTGTGTTGTCCAGCACACGGCGCAGATGCAGTCGCCCGCGCCATTCCGCCTGTTCCACATTTCGTGAGGCAGCGTAGGGATGCGAGGTGCCGGGTTCCGTTACCCCCTTGATGTTTCGCGCCAGCACGATGACTTCGAACCCCGCCTTCGCAAGGGTATCGGTCGTCTTCACCACGCGGATGTCCGGATATGTGCCAAAATAGATGAAGCCAATTCGCACAGTTGCTCTCTCAGTCTTTGAAACGGTATTTAATCAGCGTCCAAATTGCCTCGACCCCGTCAGTCCATCGGATCTTCTTGCCCTCCGCTATGCTTCTGGCTCTATAGGAGATTGGAATCTCATGTATCTGTTCTCCTGCTTTACGGACTTTGGCTGTTACTTCAGGACAGAACTCAAACCTTTCACATCTTAACGGAATAGACTTGAGCAAACTGGCGTCAAAAGCTTTATAGCAGGTCGCCTCATCTGTAATCCGCGCCCCGAATAGCACGTTAGCCATCCAGGCTAAAATACGATTGATTACCCAGTTCGCAAAACGCATGCCGGGTGGACGTCCGGCATGGAAGCGCGTCCCATATACGACCTTAACTTTTCCCTCAAGAATAGGTTTCACTACTTTAGGTATTTCCTCAGGCGCATACTCAAGGTCCGCGTCCTGTATAATTATCACCTTGCCAACCGCAAACTTTATGCCTGTTCGAATGGCTGCACCCTTACCTCTATTTCGGGGGTGGGAAACAACCACCAAGTTCTGGTAGGCTGCAGATAGCTGCTCCAGAATCTCTCCAGTTCTATCGCGCGACCCGTCGTTCACAACTATAATTTCGACGGACAAGGGGATGCTTGCCACCCTCCGAACAACGTGCTCAATGGTATCGTCTTCGTTAAAAACAGGTATTATAACGGACACCTCAGGTGTCTGTTCCATGATGTCCTCCCAACGGTGCTCTAAATTTCACTTCTCCCAGCGCTTCAATAGGTGTTCATTCGTAGGCGTTCGCGAGAGAAGGCAAAATCCGTCCTCGTCCCCTATTACCTTGCCATACTGTAGCGACGCAAAGAAAGAGTGAATATCTTTCCAAGAAACCCTGGGGTCATCTCCCTCGACCCACTTCCAGGATGCTTTCGGCTTTTCCAATAGCAACCGCTTTGACACCCATACTTGACTTTCTTGTTGCCATATGCCAAATATTTGTCTAGATAATTGAGACCTCCACTTCGGAGCATCTCTATGACCGACCCATACTGGGTGCGTCAACTTTAGAACCGAGAGCTGAGTATCCCGGAAGTTGGAGCGCACGTGGAACAACTCGTCATGCGGTGTAGCGAGGATCATCAAATCGCCCGGTTGAATTTGTCCAGACACAAGCAGGTGAGATACAGTTCGCACTCTATTCTGCAACTTTTCCTGTAAATCATTTAGTTCGATGGTCCTAAGAATGATGTTTGAGACGGTCAACATCATGACAAAAGCTATATGTACTGTAATTAGCAACCGTTTTGATTTTCCATCGTGTCTGAGAGTGGCAGCTGTTGCAGCAGCCAGTAGTGGAAAAACGGGAAAATAACGCTCTAAATCTCCTCCCTGCCAGTAAATCGCAAATCCGAGCACACAACCTATGGCAAACAACGCGCTGATTCTCATATCATTCGTGGTACACCGCCAGATAGCATACAGTAATACAGCAAGCCACATATAGAAAATTACGAACCTTATCAACGATGTTCGGGCTAATTCTAAGAAAGAAACAGGGTTGAAAGGGTCTCTCAGTAAGAACCTTTTAAACAAATTGCCATCATCACCCAGATAGACGAACGACCTCGCTAACCCAAACACCGCCCGCTGTACTCCACGTTCGTGCGTGATACCGTGCGAAGATGCTCGTAACCATTCAGTTGCTTGGCTCAGACTGGAGATATCTGCAGACCACAACGCGACCAGATAAGCACACGAAATCAATACCACGCTGGCAGCCAAGGTTTGTAATATTCCACATACGTATGCGCCAGGCTTATGACGTCGCAGACCAAACAGTATAGCTAAGGACGGCAATACAAGGACATAGGGCAGCCAGAAGACGACAGATAACGCCAGAAAAAACGCGAATGCAAGGGTGTCCAAGAGCGAGGATTTCTCTGGGTCCTTAATCGCGGTATAAGCTGCCATTGCAAGAAACGCTAAGCCCGGTATGTAGGAACATCCCGATTGAGCATAATTCAGAAACGCATTAGTGATTACCATGCCAATTGCCACAGAGGAAGATAGGAGTTGAGAAGTAAACTGCCTTGCAATCAGGTAGGTGCACGTGACAAACAGCCACCCCAGAACGCCGTTGAGCGCGGTTAGCACCGATACAATGTGGGAATCTTCGAAGGGACGTTGGGTGATATAACCACTTGCGAAAGCCGCGGCGTAACCCATCGGACGCCACAGCAGGTGCCCCGCTTCCCATAGCAACGCTGGGTCACCAGTCTCAGCGTATTTCTTGATGTCAGAAACATAGTAAGAAGTGTCGCCAAAGTGCTGAATGGGCAATGTGACAAGCAAAAAGAAGTATATTGCTGAGGAAACCAAAAGTCCTAATTATACCCTCACCGATCGCATTGCATCCCACCTCCAGCAATCTTTGCACAAATTCGGTTTGTTGGAGCCAAGTTACCAAAAGCCCCAGCGAGATACAGCGCAAATATGGCCTCGCTAAAACGCCCCCAATGGTCAGTACACATGGTCTCATGCACGTCGAAGCGGCGCAGGCGATAGACATCACTACCTGACCTGTTCCAACCAGCCTGTGTCGTCACCGCCGTTGCGTAGCCCGCCTCTGCCACCCAGCGCACCACCTGTTCATTGTGGTCGCCGTTCGGGTAAGCAAAATGGCGCACAGGCATTCCCGTCAAGGTCTCCAGAACCTGCTTGCTTTCGCTGATCTCGCGTCGGACAACCTCATCGAACTCATGAGTCAGTATCGGGTGATTCACCGTGTGTGCACCGATGGTAAAACCGGTCTGCACGGCTGTTGGCAACTCCTCTTGCCGCATAAACCAGTCCTTCGGGAGACTGGCTTCATCGAAAGGCACGTCCTTAATCGCCTGATGCCAGAGTGAACGGATACGGGCATAATCTAACTGCTTCAGCGCGGCGATGGCACTGTCTGCATCCCGAAACGCCTCCAACCGTCCGAGGTCATGCGCCAGCACGCGCAACAGGTGCGGATAATGCTCCAGCAACAGCCGCCAGCGCACATACCAGGGCACCTCGCCCTGCAGCACCCCAGTTGTCACATAGATAGTAGCACCATGTCCCTGAAGGGTAGACATTGCCTGTTGATAAAAACCGCGCCAGCCATCGTCGCTGGTGATGACCACCGCCCGGCTGTCATCGGCGATACCTGCGTGCAGCCGCCGCAGCGCCTCATCCATACTGATAATCTCAAAGTGCTGTGATAGCCATGTCACCTGCGCCTCGAAGGTATCTGGCGCCGTGCACAGCACCGGAAACTGCCGAAAGACCTGTGTGTGGCGCGGAGCGATTTCGTGATACATCAGAATAGCGATACCCCGCCGTTGGGAGATGAGCTGCTCTCCCCGAATGCGGTAAATTCGGGCCGCTATCAGGTGCTTGACAAACGCCTTAATCGTCTTTACAACGCCCATATTGTCGCAAAATGTCGTCTATCGTTGGGAAACCCTCTGCAACGGACCCATCAGGATAGTACATCGGATGAGGACAGTTGGTCTTCGCCACGATATCTCGTGTCCACGGCTCGCCGCGCTGTTGGGCAATATCCCGCAACACAGCGTTCAACTTGGCGGTCGTCGCCTGCGGCGAGATATGACGGATCGCCCACTCACGCGGGTGAAAGTCGCGGTAGTGTTCGCGAAACCATAAAAGAACCTCTGGGAGTTCCCTCTCCTCAATTAACCTGCCAGTAGACTCGTTGATGTAATCTTTATTGATGCCGATGTTGTTCCTGAGTACGATGCCCGGTACATCCGCGAAAAACCCTTCAAAGATACTCTTATTTGCACCTTCACGCAAAGTGAGGATAAGGTTGACCTTGCTCTGATTCAGTATCCGGTTTACCTCTGGCGGAGGCAAACTCTGGTAAATGTCCAGGTGATTCCGTGTACCGTAATAATCTATCAGCAACTCTATCTCACTGCGGCTGCCCTCCCATTCAAATCCGAGCAATGCCACCCTGATGTCGGTGTGGCGCAATCGCTGCAAAGCGCGAAACAGGGCATGATGCCGCTTGTATACCGCCCAACCCGCAACCATTACTGCGTCATAGCGCTTCTCCATCCCGCCGATAGGATAGAACACTTCTGGGTTCACCCAGTCGCTCGCCCCAAATAGCACCGGTATCAGGTTGGAGCCCAGCTGCTGCAGGAACTCGTAATCGGTCCTCTCCGGGGCGCAGACAATAATAGGATGCGTCTCAAAGCGGCAGTAGTACAACAACACCGGGTCGGCGTAACCTGACCAGCCGGGCTCGATAACCAGGCGGTAATGCGCGAGCAGCCTCGGCAGGTCTACCAGCATTGCCAGTTCGCCAAAGGTCTTTGTGAAGAGTACTCCAGGCTCCGCCACCGAATCTCCCTCGAAGCGCGGTGGCTTCAATACCAGCGTGCGCGAGCGAAAGGAACGCATCTTTCCCTGCGATAGCGCGCCGCGTAACATCGGAGCAGATACTGCCAGCCATGAGTGTAGATACCTCTTGATGAGTTTGCAATAGTGCGATGTACCCCACCTGCCTGCCGCGTAGCGGTGCGCCTGAAGCAAGAGAGGAAAACTGGCTTCCCGGCCTCCGCCACCCTTTAGCCAGTACCTCCCGTATAAGCCAGCGGACGCGATAGCACGGAGCGGCGGCCAAAACGACCAGTCAAATAGCTGGCGCTTGACAACTGCCTTATATGCTTGCACCGATACCGACACGATACCACTCCACAGTACGTCGCAACCCAACCTCGAAGTCTACCGCCACGGTGTAGCCCAAATCACACTCCGCCGCCTCTATGGATGCCATCGAGTGCTTCACATCCCCCGCACGCGGCGGCAGGTACTCCACTTCCAACTCCTTGCCCAGTATCTCCTGCAAGTAACGGATTAACTCGTTCAGCGTATATCGCCCGCCACACGCCACGTTGTACACCTTCCCTACTGCCCGCTCCGACTGCATCGCCAGCAGGTTCGCCTGCACCACGTTCTCGATGTAAGTGAAATCGCGCGATTGTTCACCGTCGCCGTACACGGTGAGCGGTTCTCCCTTTAGCGCAGCGGTGACGAACTTTGGGATAACCGCCGCATACTGCGAGTGCGGGTTCTGGCGCGGACCGAAGACGTTGAAGTAGCGCAGGCTGACGGTGGGCAACCCATACACCCGCGTGAACACCTGGCAGTAGTATTCTCCGACCAATTTGCTGACTGCGTAAGGCGACAAAGGCTGAGGCAACATGGTCTCTACCTTCGGCAAAGTTGGGGTATCGCCGTAGGCGGATGAAGAGGCGGCATACACGACCCTCTTGACGCCCGCTTCCTTCGCCGCCAGCAGCACATGGAAGGTGCCCGTGATATTCACCTCATGCGTAGTCATTGGGTCTTCCACAGAGCGCGGCACCGACCCTAACGCGGCTTGATGAAAGAGGACCTCTATCCCGGGCATCAGTTCACGCAGTAACTGCAGGTCGGTGATGGAGCCTTTAACAAAGCGAAACCGCCCCTGCAGGTGCGCCAGATTCTCTTCGCGCCCCGTAGACAGGTCATCGAGCACAGTGACCTCATGACCCAGTTCTATCAACCGTTCCGTCAGGTGCGAGCCGATAAAGCCCGCACCGCCAGTGACCAGAATCCGCATGGGTGACTCCTCACAACCTCCTTGTTGTTTCCCAATTGATGCCATATAGTGCCCGTTCCGCGGGCGTCATGTTGCGCCGCATCCTTCGTGCGATTGCCTGCTTCTCCGGCTGCATCCGCTGACCTCTAACTATCCGGCTTGGGCGTTCATGTGCTGGCATTTCTGACCTCACCCCCAACCCCTCTCCCGCAGGGAGAGGGGAGTTCCACCACCTCACCCCCTGCCCCTCTCCCACAGGGAGAGGGGAGCAACACCCCCTTCCCTCGCAGGGAAGGCGGACGGGGGGTTAGGTTTTCAACACTCCAACGACAACCTCTCTCCCGACCCCTCTCCCACAGGGAGAGGGGAGTCTCGCCCCCTTCCCTCGCAGGGAAGGGGGACGGGGGGTTAGGTCTTCCTACCCCTCCAATTCTCCACTGCCGCCTGCAACGCCTGCTCCCACTTGTCCACCTGCTTCTCCACCGTGAAGTGTTCCAGCAGGTGCCTATATGCATTTTCGGCGCGGCGGCGCGCTTCTTCAGGGTTCGACAGCGCATCCAGAATCGCCTGCGCCAGCGCATGAGGGTTACGCAGCGGCACCAGCCATCCCGTCTCACCATCGATGACCAGCTCGGGCACGCCCCCTACCGCCGTCGCCACTACCGGAGTTTTGTATGCAAAGGCTTCCAGCACGACGTTGGGCAGCCCCTCCGTCAACGACGGCAGGACCAGCACATCCAGCGCGCCGATAATTTGCCGTGCGTCCGCCCGCTCGCCGAGAAATGTGACCGCCTGCGGCAAACCGAGCGAATCCACCCGTTCTTGCAGATGCGCCCGTTGATCGCCCTCCCCAACGACCAGCAGGTGCACGTCTGCCTGCTTTGCCCTCAACTCCGCCATCGCGTCGATCAGGTAACTCACTCCCTTCTCCACGCTCAACCTGCCCACGTAGCCAAGTACCTGCTTCCGCAATGACTGGCTGATGATACTTGGTATTTGTTCGCGGGAATAGGCAGGCTGCAAGGCTTCAATGTCCATACAGGTCGGCAGGTAGAAAATCCGGTCAGGTCGCACCCCGTATCGCAGCACTTCCGCTTTCTGTGCGGGGGACACTATCGCAACTACCGAATGCTTTCGTAACGTTTGCTTATCCAACCACTCGTAAAACCTAACCTTCCAATCCCTCGCAGTCCAGCCAGGTAACAGTGCAATTGTAGGTACCTTGCCATAGACAGCAGCGACGACACCTGCCTTATACCCTTGCGTGCAGACAACATCTGGCGAATACTCTTGCACCACCTCTGCGAACCTTCGCACCATTTTCGGCAGGTAGTACCTCTCAGGCAGATAAAGTGGAACAACACGAACCTGATGCTCGCGGGCGTGTACGGCTAATGTGGTTTCGGACACCTCTTCCGCCTCATTCACCAGAATCACCGCGATGAGCACCTCATGCCCGCGTTGCTGTAATGCCCGCGCGACCTGCACCGTCTGACGCTCCGGACCGCTAATCGCTGACTTGGCGGAGCTGGGCTGGCAGAACATCACGCGCATGGTGCGGTCTCCCCACAGCTCAGCAGGTCCACTCCCACTCGGTCGCGAATGAAGGCGACGACCTGCTGCAGGAAATGCTCCGCGGTGTGTTTCTGCGCAAGGGCATACCCCCCTGCTATCAGTTTCCGACGCAATACTCCGTCCCGCAGGATACGTTGTATCGCGCCAGCCAGGGCCTCTGGACTGCGCGGCGGCACCAGCAAGCCCGTCTCTTCGTGTCGCACCAAATCGGGAAGGCCTCCAACCGCCGTCGCTACCACAGGCACGCCCCGCGCCATCGCCTCCAGCACCACCCGCCCCAGTCCCTCAGACACCGAGCACAGGACAAAGATATCTGCCTGCGTATAGAAGCGATGCAACATCGCAGGCCCGGTCTGAACTCCATGGAAACAGTAGCTGCCCGCCTGCAACGATTGAGACGCGAACTGCTCCAGAGGCCCCCGCTGGTCACCGTCGCCAACGATATCCAGATGTATCGTCTTCCCCGCTTTTTGCAGCATACCGACAGCCTCAATCAGGGTATCCACTGACTTCTCGTGCCGAAGCGCGCCAACAAACAAAACCCGTATGTGGTTCGACTGACACGTGTCATGGCGTAAAAAGAAATCCTCTCGCGTCAGCGTGCTGACCGCGATTCGATGGACACGTCCGTCCCCGAACTTTTCCGCCAGCGAGCAGGAGATGGCGATACATGGCGTGCGACGGGCGATGCGCTTCATCTCGCTCTCATGCCACGCTGCCACCGCAACCTGTAGCCCGCGCAGCAAAGGGGAACGCGCGGGGGAGTTTTTCAATAGCGTCACGGGGTCTCCCACCAGCTGAAAGAAGCAAGGCGTCGCGCGACGCCGGCACTCGCGCCACAACACGGGAGCATACGCACCCGGATAGCGCAGCCACACCACATCCACAGGATGCGTCTCCAGAAACGCGCGCAGACGGCGGATAAGCTGCCCACGCACCTTCACCGCCCCCGCGAACGTCTCGAAATAGGGCAGTTCATATACCCTCACGCGCTCCGTCGGTAGTGGGTAACCCAGATGAGGCAACGGCTGTTCGGTCACCGGCGCAGCAAGCGCCACCTCAAACGGGAACAGGCGGTTCATCTCCTGCAGATACCGTCCCAATCCGTTGCTGGTGTAGTATCTGCCCTGCGTGTCTCTATAGCAGGCTGTTGCATAATAGATGCCCAAGCGTTTCATGTTTGGTGGGAACCTCACCCCCAGCCCCTCTGCCACAAGGAGAGGGGAGTTTGGAGACCTCACCCCGTGCCCCTCTCCTACGAGGAGAGGGGAGTCACCCCCTTCCCTCGCAGGGAAGGGGGGATGGGGGTTAGGTCTTTTTTCGTTGCGCGATCGCCTTCCCGTACAGCTCCAGATACCGCTCCCCCATGCGGTCGATGGTATACTCCTGCAAAAACCGCTCTCGTGCGCGACGGGCAAGTTCTTGTGCCTTTGTTTGATTCTTCAACAATTCCAGAATCGCCTGCGCCATTGCCTGAACATCGCCAGGGGGCACTAGCAAGCCGCACTCGCCGTTCGCCAGCAGTCCAGGCGTACCCCCCACCGCCGTTGCCACAATGGGACGCTGTGCGGACATCGCCTCCAGTATCGCCAGCGACTCGCCCTCGATGCGCGAACTCAGTACGAAAACATCCAGATGACGCAACAGCACCGGCACGTCGCGGCGGAGGCCGAGGAAGTGGACGTGATTTTCCATGCCCAGTTGGGATGCCAGTTGCTCTACCTCGCTAAGTCTTGGACCCTCGCCGATAAAGACCAGATGAACATCGGGCATCTGCTGGCAAATAAGTGCGATTGCCCGCACAAGCGTGTCCTGGTCTTTCTGGTGTTGGTCGAAGCGCCCAACCATACCCACAACCCTGCCATCGGGCACTTTCCAATCGGCGGGAGCAGGCTGTGCCGAGTAGATGTCTGGAACGCCGTTGCGGACGTACACTGTCCCCTCTTCGGGCACACCGAGAATCTCCACGAATAACTTCTCAATTCCGGGTGCCACTCCCACGCAATAGTCAGTATGCTTTGCTGCCCGCTGCAGACGCGTGCGGTGATTCGACAGCCAGTCGCGGTGGTAGTTATGCAAAGTGAAGACGAGGGGAGTATGAGTCCATCGGCACGCAGCAGATGTTTTCAGCCACGCGGTATTGTGACAATGCACCACATCGGGGCGAACGCGGTGGATAAGCGCAATAAGTTCACGCGGATAGAGACGCGCCCAGATGCCCGCAACGCTGACCTGCTGCACGCATATCTTCCGGCTCTCGAAGGCGGGTAGCATCGCCCTCTCTGCAGTTAGATTTGCTACCAGCACCTCATGCCCACGTGCCTGCAGCCATGCGCTGAGGTCCGCAACCAGCTGTTCTGCGCCACCGAGATGCAACCCCGCCAGCACTTGCAGGACGCGCATTCTCGCCTCCTACCGAATCACCATCTGAAACACCACCACCGCCTGTCCTCCCGCCGGAATACTCGTCACCGTCACATCGATCTTCGTGGTATCCGTCGGATCTGGGAGTGTGTCGCCATTCAACTTCAGGCTCCCTCGCACAAACGTCGCCCCCTGCGGGATGTCATGCGTAATCCGCACATTCCGCGCCTCCGCGTTGCCGGTGTTGGTTGCCGTAATCGTCACCGTCACCACATCCAGCGGTTTCGGGTTCGTCTTGTCTGCCGAGATGCTAATACGTATGTCCGGCGTTTGAAGCGGCAGCTCTTCGGTTGACTGAAGAATAGCTCCTTCATATCCGCGCAGCGTAATCTCCGTGATAGGGGGGCCAAGAGTGCCATCATAATTGACGCGACGATACGTGCCCGGCAGAGGAACTCGAACCGTGCTTTGATGGTAGGCAAGCCACCCACCAGGAGGAGATATACCTGGTAAGCGAATCACCACCAGACCCTTTGTATACATCCGTGCCAGCACCCCGTCAACCGGCATACCACCAGGGCCTGACGTTGAACTGCGCCACAAATAAAATATGTACGTCGGGTAAATCGGTATCACCCTGTTCTCCGCCGGTAGTCCAATTTGTTCAGGCAGTGTGATTACGGAGCCCGTGGTGTCTCCGACAATCACGTAATCTCCAAGTCCAGCAACAGCCTGGTAGTATTTCGCTGCCACGAATCCTTCCGGGATAATATTTGCCGGCTCACCGATGTCTACCGATAACATCCTGAACGGCAGGTAGGCGTAGTTCTTGGGAACACCACTTTTCCAGTAGTACGCTTCAGAGGTGCTCGTTGAACTTGTCAGCCCGCTACCATAAACGAAGGTACGCCACGAATGGTTGAAGAACGTCATATCGGGAATATTCAGCAAATAGAAACGGGCTAGCAGGCTCTCCTTGATGAGGTTCCACGTGGTTTCCGTGTTTCCTAAGTTCGACAGAAACGACCCATAGTTTGGATGACATTGGACGGTGGAACGAATACCCGCCCTCGCGTATGCCGGAATATGCCAGGTTCTTAATAGATTCCCCTGAGAAGTATTATCCCAGATTAACGCCTCGCATCGGAACGAATTGAAGACCTGCAGGTATGGCAAGGTGAAGGTACTTAAGAAGAAGTTACGGCCGGACACATTCGTGCTAATGAACTGAACCCCTCCCTCCGTGCGCATCCTCCGATGGAATTGGAGGAATGCATCCCGATAAGATTCGTTCATTGCCATGTCATGACCGGCACGCCCATTGTACTCCAGGAGAGTACCTCCTGCCAGCACCGAGAAGGCGTTATAGTTCAGAAGTACTTGAGCATCGTCGTTGTCATAACCCAAAACTCCTTCCTGCTGAAACATATTCAGGTAATATTCAAAGGTTATCTGCTGATAGTCAGGATTCCACAAGTTAGCTCGGCAGGTCGCCCTCGAGTCTGCCCATCCAGAACCTTCAGTCGCTCTGGCTTCCCAGGCCATTCGGGCGGATGCGTTTGGATTGACGCGATTGGCGTATTCGGTATCATCTACATATCCATCCCCATTGCGGTCGTTGGCAGGGTCCCACCCCGGAACGAACACTTCATTGCCCGTAATCCGGTACGTGCTGGTACTGTTAGGAACCACATCCCAGGCGGGGTCCACCGTTAGCGTCGGAGTAGAACTGCTGGTGGATGCGGTGATATTACGAACCTGTCCAGCACCTGCGCCCGAAACAATCTCAATCGTCATCCCTCTATAGAAATCGGTAGAGTAGTTTATCGGATTGGTTGGTGAAATCCTAACTGTATTGCTGGTTGCTGACAAGACCATACCCGTTCTGTGCGACGCGACGACTTCACGCAAAACCTTGCGCGACGACACGTCCGAACGGGACCCCAATCTGGGGTACACAGCATAGTTAACTGTCCGGATACGGAGAATGAAACAACCGGCTCCTCCTCTGAGGCGGATTGCGCCAAGATAATGAGGTGGATACGGAATACACCATTTCCAGTCCGTCGGGGGTATCCATCGGATGTATCCATCGTTACGTAACCCATTCGTGGTGTCCTCAATTGGAGTAATACGTCCCCAACCTACAATATTGAAGTTGGAATCGACCTGGTTGGGGTACTCGATCATCAATTCCCCAGCCGTCCCGGGGTCTCCAGCAACACTCAATTTGAAGTACAGGGTGTCTATCTTCTCTGGGATAGCCAGCCAAAGCCCACCACCCGCGTTACTGTAACTGAAGATATCTGCAGTCGCTCTGAACGACTCCTTGGCAACCCCTGAATTGTCTGCGTAACCAATAGCTGGTATATATCCATACAGTATCGTCTCAACAAACCCGACTCTATTGCTATCGATGTAGGTATCCTCTTTGAAGTGAAGGGTGAAGGATTCGAAATCCATGTTCCTCTGGATTGCCATGCGCCGTGTTGCCGTCATCCGATAGTCCAAGTTATTATACGTGCTCTGCACATAGATATAAACCGTGCCAATAGAGTTCACGTTGTAGGTAGGACCCCAATGCCCACCGGCACCATAATCGAAGTGGGTACTCTCCCACTCGGTGACCCGTGCCGCCGTTGCCTCCCCATACATCGCGATAAACTCTGCTATCGTGTCCGGGTCAGTTGGTGCAGACGCCTCCGGGCTGACAAGTACAGCAGCCGCTCTGGCAGACGGGTACTTCCTCGGCTTCAACGTTTGGCTGGCAGTCTGAAACTGCAGCGCAAACAGCAGAATCAGAGTGATTAAAAACGCGATTGTTCCCATGTACGGTACCTCCTTACAATGATGCGTAATACTCACGTCCCCGCTCCAGGCAGTTCCACAGATGGGCTGCCGGAGCGACCTGCTGTTGATAATACTGGTAGTTTGCGTTCCGCATCGCCTGCGCCAGCTCTGTATCATCAAGAACTCTCTTGCATTGCTTCACACACTCCTCTGGTGTGGCGAACGGCAGATAGTGCACACCTTCCTGCGGTTGCACTGGCGCCGGGTTCCTGAAGCCCTCCGGATGTGCCACAACGCATTGTGAAGCCGCCAGATGCTCCGCAAAGCGAAACCCATAGGAGTAGTTCAGTCCCCGCACGTAAACTCCAACGAGATATCGCTTACTCCATCGGATAAACTTTTGCCGACGAGCAGGAGCCGATGATAGAACATCAGGATAATGCTCCCGAGCATACGCTGTCGGCACCAATCCACCAACAAACTGGTCGCCCAGCTCTGCCCGTAGCCGACGCATGACCTCCACTCGTAGCGAGTTCACAGCGAGGTGGTTATCGGGACCCACCTCCTTCTCGGACCAGACCCTTGTTTGAAAAACGACCTTTGGTTCGACTGGGACGTCCGGTGTTTGCTCAAAATCCTTCAGGGTAGGACCGTCCAGAAAAGTGCGATACAAACCCCACTTACGGCGCCAGTGTGTTAGCGCCTCCTGCGGCGAGCGCAAGAACATTCGCGAGTACAATCGAAGCAACCAGTGCTGCACCAGAAGCTTACTGCTTGTGCTACTGCATGGCATATTAAAACCAAAAGGAATGACTTTGCGACCCATATCCCCGGCGCATTTCTCTACATCTGGAGGATAGAAGCTCTTCTTCAAATACACATCGCACTCCCGGAGTGCCTCTTCATAAAAAAGCGTGCTCAGGTCGTGCAGGTCTATAGCAATGTTCAACCGTTGATGGTCACTTAGCCTCTCCGCCACCATCCAGGCGAAAATGTGTCCCTGCGGACGACCCGTTTCCTTGCACGTCATCCCAACACGCGGTTCAAGTAGTATCTTCTGCTGCCTCGCCAGTTCCACCAGGCCAGTCACTATTTTGGAGGTGCGATGCACATCCATATCCAGGTCCCAAAAGAGTTCCACTCTGTATTTGGGTTGCGTAGCCATCCCCATCTCCCACTTTCATCCATCTGTTTGTTCCATATTTTACCGACGGATGAGGCTCTGATACACCCTCCTCACCTCAAACGCGTGCCTGGCGGGGTCGAACATCTCGCGGGCGCGCCGTTGCGCTGCGGCGGATAGCCGCTGGCGTAATTCGAGATCCCGAATCAGCCGTTCGATCGCCTGCGCCATCAACTCCGCATCGCCCATCGGCACCAGAAGTCCTGTCTGTTCGTGCTCCACAAACTCCGGGATGCCGCCGCCGTCGGTCGCAACTACTGCTGTACCCACCAGCATCGCCTCCACCACGACCCGCCCCAGCGGTTCCGGTTTAATCGACGCGTGCACCGCCACGTCCAGCTGCGCTAAATAATCATAAGGCTTGCTCACAAATCCCATAAATGACACCATCTCCTCCAGACCAAAGTCTTTCACCATTTGGCGCAAACGTTGCTCGTAACCCCGCGCCCCGAAAGGCTCGGTACCCGCGATCGATGCGTGAAAGACCATCCCCCGCCGTTTCAGCAGGTTCAGCGCTTCCACGAACACATGCTGCCCTTTCCACTCCTGTAACATTCCTATCATTCCCACATGGGGCAAACTCTGACAGACACATTTGGATGCAACCGCGCAAGGTGGTACAATCGGATTATAAATAACCTCACACCGTTCGGGCAGGATGCCGTGACTCAGCAAGTTTTCCGCCACCGCATGCGATATGGCGATGTGATAGTCAAAATACCGGACGACCCTCTTCGCCAGACGACGCGAGGATCCGAACCCACGGGCGTGCGCCACTACCGGCAAGCCGGCTCGTTGCGCCGCCATTGCGCCGCCAAAACAGCGGGCTATAGATTTCGTCTCTATCACTAGCAGCACTATATATACGGCTCCGTTTCCACTCGCTACGCTCCTTCGGTGGAATGAAACGTACGTAGCCACTCTGTGCCAGCTTTTGCCCGTTGACGACAGTGGTGTCTTCTACAATGGTCAGCGGTGCCCAACTGGTCGGCTTGCCGTTGGCATCCACAGCGTTGCAATATTCCCACACTCCGTCCCAGCCGTCGGCGGCCGGCGTCTTCACCACGAAATACACCGCATCAAACCGCAGCGAATGAGAAATAGCAATGAACTCCCCAACCTTATTGGGGACCTGACTCATGTAGGAATCGCTGGTGTCCAGAGGTGTTGCCCTGTAACTACCGGACACGATATAGACAAATGCTTTGTGGTCGAATTGCTTATCTCCCACAGGCTTCGGTAGAGAAACCTCCGTATCCACGGCGTAATGCAGGGCAATGTGTTCGTAACTGATGCCGCGTTCCTCCGCCCACGTCTGCCAATGCATGTTGTTGTAACGCCATGTCCCAGCGTAGTTGTTCGTGATGTTATCGTAGGTAATAAGAATCGTGTCCGGGTTCATTTGCCGAAGGGCGGAAAAACCATCCCAGTTGTAACCGGTATGTCCGTCGAAGTGGACGGCGTTCCAGTCGTGGTACGGTTTATTGGTATCGTTGGCAGACCAGTCGCCCCCAATAATATATGACCAGTATCGAACCGTGGGAAGTACCTTGGAGAATCGGCGAAACGTTCTGAAACTTCTCACGTCACTGGTGAGTTCAGCACCACCCCCTTGTGGAGTGATACGAACCCGGTAGTAGTAGGTAGTACTGGGTTGCAAGCCGATGAGATTCACGTAATGGCGGGTGACGTCGGTATTGGGCAGGTCACGCCACTCTGGGGGCGATACCTGACCGAGCGATGGAGTCGTGCCATACTCCACCGTCATCCTGCCCGGCACCGTGCTAAGGCACTTGATGCGTGCACTCGTCGGGTTCGCCCAAATCACTACAGGATCGAGCGATTGAGCGAGCGCGAAAGGCATAACGGCACCCCACAAGTACAGCGCAAGCATCACGTTCCGAGGAGTCTTCATCGTGCCTCACCTCGCTCTCTTAGCACCGAGGGGACTGTTCCTCATCATAAGCCGTTATCCACCTCGCACAGATGCAGGCCTTACAGACTGTCCAACAGACTATCCAGGTCTGCTTGCTGCCTTCTAGAATAATACTGCTCGGCACCGGCGATCGCACACCTCTGCCACTGTGCGTAGACTGTGGAACTAGTCACCACCTCCCGCACCCGTTGCAAAGCCTCTTTTGGAGAAACAAAGCACTCCCCAAAGCAAGCCAAATCGGGCGTGTAAAACCAGCCTTTTTTCCAGAGAAATATAGTGGGCACTCCACAGGCAGCACCGACGGTCAATGCTCCGCTAAACAAACCGATGGCAATGGTAGAGCGTGCGATATCTCTCAGCAAGGAAACGCCTTGCGAAACTTCTACATTTCCGCCTTCCCTCCGGATAGACTGTACCCACTCCGCCGGTTTTCGAGCAGAAGGGTGAAGGCGATATATGACCCTGACAGCTTCCAGCTGGGTCGCACAATCCCTTATCACCTGATGCAATGCCTCTATCGCCTCGTACAATCCGTAGAAGCGGCGGGCTGCCATGTTGTCCTGATCTATCACCAGCAACGTGCGATAGGCGAAAGTGTCTCCCACATCCGCAATCTCATCAAACAGTGACCCGGCAGGGACGTAACGGCGTGCGAAGGGAAGAGTACCTGTCACCTTGCCAAACTGGGTATCCGCCTGCTTCATGAAATCGGCGGAGGCTTCCCCAAAGGTAATGACGGTATCCGCCAGCACGGGGAAGAAACCTGAGGAAGAAATCACCCCGTGCTGCAGAGTAACCACTGGTTTCCCCTGTAACAAGCCATCTAGCGCAATCACCGAGTCCAGCGACCCGAAATGATTGCGAACGATGAGACGGTCGTAATCCACCAACGGGCGCAAACGCTCCCACAGCAGCCGCTTTGCCATGCCCCCCAGAAACAGGGAAAACGTGCGCCCCGGTATCGCCAGCTCTGCGCCAAGCAGGTCGTTGATGTCGCAAAAGTCTCGCCACGCCTGCGGTGCCGCACTGGCAGACAGATAGCGGCGTTTACCATGAAGCCCTTCGTAAAGGTCGATCAGCGTCAGACGTCCTTCGGAACCTTCAGCGAGTGGCACGATTTCTTGATGTTCTCGGCTGCCGAATGCGACCAGATAACCGACCCGCTCTCCCCGTTTGAGCAGGGCAGTTACCAGCCTTTTCATCATCGCAATCTCTGTCGCGCGCTCCGCCTCTCCGTAAACCAACCAGTCAAACCGTTGCTTCGGCACATCCGGTGCATGACTCTTTAGCCACCGATGTACAAGAGGCGAAATGCTGTGCAGATAGTAGCGATAAGGTGTCTGCGCCCAGCTGCCCCCTGCCTGATAACAAACACGCACGGCGTCTAAATACTGCACCCAGTCGTAACGCCGTGGCGATGACCATATCTTGACGCGCGCCTGCTCTGTTTTGCGAGCCGTCGCACCCTCTCCATAAACGATAGTCTCCGGCAGGTTCTTTCGCTTCACCGCCTCAACCATTGTCCTCACCTACTCCGCCGAAGGCACACGCCGCAATTTGGCACGTGCCGCCAGTTCACTCTCGTACACTCGCTTGATGCCGTCCCCCAGCGCTTGCTCAATCACGCGGATGTCGCGCACCAGACGCATGAGACCGCCCGGCTCTACTGAAGCTGCCTGGTCGCTACCCCACATGGCGCGGTCGAGAGTGATATGACGCTCCACCACACATGCCCCCAACACCACCGCCGCATAGGTAGTCTGCAAACCAACTTCGTGTCCAGAGTAACCCACGGGCAGACCAAACTCTTGTTTCAACGTCTGAATCATGCGCAGGTTCAGCTCGCTGGGTGGACAGGGATAGGTGCTGGTGCTGTGCATGATAATCAGGCAATCGTGGTCTAAAAGCGACACCGCATGGCGGATTTCGTCCATTGTAGACATGCCCGTAGAAAGCAGAATGGGCTTGCCAGTAGCGTTCAATCGCAATAACAGTTCATCATCTGTTAACGATGCGGAAGCCACCTTGTAGCAGGGCGGGTCGAACCGCTCTATGAAATCCACAGAGGGAATATCCCAGCACGATGCAAACCACGTGATACCTTGCTGCTTGCAGTATCGATCTATTTCGGCATACTGCTCGTAGCCAAACTCCACCTTATAGCGGTACTCCATGTAGGTAATCAGCCCCCATGGGGTCTCACGGGAAATATTACGCTGCTCGGGAGGTACGCACAGTTCCGGCGTACGCTTCTGAAACTTCACCGCATCGCATCCCGCCAGCTTCGCGGCGTCAATCAGCCGCTTCGCGATATCCACATCGCCGTTGTGGTTGATACCTATCTCCGCCACGATATATACCGGCTGTCCTTCGCCTACCAGTCTGTCTCCAATACGCACTGTTTGCGCCATCTGCTTCACCTCCTAAATAGTGCTGTGAGTGACCTAACCCCCCTGTTGTAAAATCATCTCCGCTAGTTCTCGCAGCGCTCCCTGTCCTCCTTGCGCCCGCAACACCACATCTGCTACCTCCAGCACCTGTGGATGCGCATCGGAAGGAGCCACTGCACACCCTACTGCCTGCATACATGCCAGGTCGTTCACGTCATTACCGATGTAGACAACACTATTTTCGGAAGAAACCCCCTGCCTCTGAAGCCACTCTCGCATCACCGATAGCTTGTCGGCAACACCTGTGAGACATTCGATGCCCAGCTTTCGACACCGCGCCTCCACCACCGGGTTGATTTCAGTGGAAATCACCACCATGGGGATACCTCGCTCCTTCAAACGCGCGATACCCCAGCCATCACTGCGACTGCAAAGCACACCCTCACTTCCATCTTGCAGCACCAGTACCCTGTTGTCCGTGAACACGCCGTCGAAATCCATCACAATCGCTTCGACCTTCTCAGGAAGCAAGCGCAGCTGTTCTTCCCACCGCATCCTGTGCCAAAGCATATTCGCGAGAAGTAGATCCGCCGGTTCGTCGATTTCCAGACTGCGCTCCGTGGGAACCTCATACATCAACACTTTGCCGAAGAAACGATGTCGATACTGGAGAAAGCCATCCGCTCGCACAATGTACACCGCGCCTGTTTCCAGGAATTCTGGCTCCCTCTCTTGTCGACGCAGGCGTACACGACGATCGTGATTCACACCGACCGCTCCTAGCTGGCTATCCGCTTTCCATACGAAGCCGTAGAAACGCGTGACCGTGAAGATACAATCGCCTCCCTCCCTTTCCAACTTCTCTATCATCGCATCGACATCCTTTGACTCGATGAAGGGAGAGGTGCACTGGATGAATACCAGCAAGTCTATCTGTAGCGCACGCTCTTCGCGCAAATATTGGAGTGCATGAAGCAGTGCAGATTCCGAGCTGGCGGTATCGGTAGCCAGTTCGGCAGGTCGTCGGATGACCTCCGCACCGTATTGCTTCGCCACCTCTGCGATCTCCGCATCGTCTGTAGAGACAAAAACTCCTTGCACGTGCCGACTCCCCCGCGCCGCCAGTACCGCCCGCCCAATGAGTGGCACTCCTCCCACCGGCTGGAGGTTCTTACGCGTGATGCCTTTAGAACCTCCACGTGCTGGAATAATCGCAGTAGTTGTGGACGCACTTGCTCTCAACCTTTGTAACCTCGCTTTAGTTTGCGATACACCGTATATAGCCTACCGCCAAACGCCCTGCCGAAGGCATCGTAAGCAAAGGCGGGTTACCAGAGGTATTCCGTTGCGCTCCACCTCCGCAACCACAACCCCAACTTCTTCATTGGTACACATGTATGGTAGAGGATCCCATGATAGCGGGGGTCGCGGATCAGGGATCTCACTTGCTCGCTGCGGATGCAGTTATTGTTCAAAAGCGAGAGGCTTTTTGCGATCGACGCCGCCCATCTTGCTTCAAGCGACCTGCTCATTATGCAAACAAACCCCTGTTGTGTAACACGCATCTGCCGAAACTGCAGTATCTTGCCGTCCGGAAACCTTCTCACCGTGCGAAGTTCCAGAAGCTGTTCCAGCTCCGATAGCGGGCAAAGATAGTGGCTTCTGCTCGTATTGTTGAACCAGATGAGATACACTCTGCGCCCCTCCTTCCAATCATTCCGCAACTTCTGCAGAAACTGTTGCAGGTTCCGTGGATGCGTTTCGGATGCGACACGCATTGGTCCTTGGTGCGGCGTGTGCTCGCTGACGATACCGCTGAAATAGTATAAGGGTTCCGGGAAATTGGAGTATACTTTCCCTTGCAGCGGATGCCCCCGTAACCAACGGATCGTTTCTGAGCCTCGCCAAGTGGAAGTATTAAAAACACCAGGCCCGTCCTGAAAGCACTTGCTCAGCATTTCCATCCCGAACACGAAGCCCGAAACATACCACCCAACAAAGGCAGCCATCAGAGCGCCACGCGCTAATCGTGCCAAGGAACCAGATGGCTGCAATAAGGTCCATAGTAGAACAAGGCACAACGGCAAGGGCACCGCTATAGGGCTCCATAACCGCTCCGATAATGCCTCGAACTTCGCCTCACGAGCCATGTTCATCAACGCAATAGCGTACAACCCAGTGCTGAGCAACAGCAAGAACAGCCCTTTGCGCAAAACTGCATCATATCCCTTCCATTGCAGGCGAATCGCTGCGCCCACAAGAGATATACCTAAGGCTACAAATACAGCGAACATAGGGACGCTGTTCTCAAAAGTGAATGGGACCACCCATCTATGCAGGCTCCAGAGAGTATCGAACACCATTTCACGCAGTGGATAGTCTGCAGGCTCACGTGTGCCAAACAGGGTGCCCGTTAGGAGATGATTGCGCGATATCCACAACACAGACGGTATAAGCGTCACCAATAGATGCCCTGCCGTCGCAGCTAACCTCTTTTTCCATGGAAAGGAACCAGCTAGCAATATGAAAATACTAATCGTACCTATTGTTGTGACCCCAATCCAGCGCATCAGGACGGACAAACCAGCGCAAATGCTAGAGGCAATAAGATTCGTCCACCGCCCTCCAATTGCATAACGCCACGATTGCCACAGGGCGCCCATCGTCAGAGCAATGAACGGTAACTCGCTCAGCGCATACGGTGCATACCACAGTAATGGACGCGCAAGCAAAACCAACGTTGCCCCTATCCAAACTGCTTTGATGCCTATCTGAAACTCATGTAACCAGTGCCATGTTATCCACACTACCGCTGCGAACGAGAACGCACTAACCAGCCGTGCGGCTAGTTGCAGGTCGATACCGGTCAATCCCAGCAACGCATACACTGCGGATAGCAGCGGCGCGTACGAAACAAGGGGTTCGCCTGTGTAGGTGGTCAGTGTACCTCTCTGCATAAGGTGACGTGCTGCGGTAAGATAGTGAATGGAATCGGACGTCATGCCTGCACCATATGGATATGTTGCTACCAGCACATACCCTGCAGCTACGGCGCTGAAAAGCAGCGCGGTGGTACGCTTCACGTTCTCTGTGTCCATACTTTCTTCTCCCAGTGGGGTACCACGAGAAGTCGTACTTTATGATTCCGGACGAAGAGTAGCGCAAGCGCACTGCTTATTCCCACCCATATCCCCACGCGAGCCAACAAATCCATCCATAGAGCGAAACGCAGGTGCTTATCTACCCAACACGCCGCTAACATCGCTACAAGAGACAGGACAATAGCTCCATAATCATGTGGCAACGGGTTCACCCGCTGTGCAACAGCCCAGACAAAGAAAGCAAAAACCGCAAAGGAGAAGACTGTAGCGAAGGCTGCTCCCCAAGCTGAGTACCTAGGAATCAGCACAGCGTTTAAAAGGAGACATACCACCGCTGAGGCAATGTTGGCTATTGCAAACTTAGGTGTTTGATTAGCCATTAAGGCGCCAACTCGCAACGAGGAACTAGAGATAAAAAACCAGTAGGCAACCGCAATCGGGGCAACGAAACGACTTGCATCCCAGAAGCTTGGGGCTGCAACCATTCGAATCACGGGTGATGACATTAGTATGACGGCGGTGCAAAAAGCAGCGCCGGATAACAAAATAAATGCCCCTCCACGACACAACTGTTTGCCGCCCTCTTCCTCTTCTGCCACACGGAAAACCCAAGGCCACCATGCCCTGCTCAATATCCCAAAGAACACACTCACCAACATCCCAAACCGATACGCTAACGAGTACAAGCCCAGCTCGCTCTCGGACGCATAGCGAGTGAGGAAAAAGCGGTCGCTGTAGTGCAATACGAACTGTGACATGCTTGCAGGCACAAGTGGCAACCCGTAACGCAGCACCTGTGCCAGCCAATGCTTGTCAAAGCAGCTACCATACCTCAGACGAACCAGCACACCTAGTACCACCGACCATAGCACGGCGTTGAGAAGTCCGCTCATGACCACTCCCCACACGCCCCAGCGTAACCACACCACCAGAATGATGTTCGCACTCAGCTGCGTAAAGAGCTTCACTAGAGAAATTGTGGTGAACCTCCACGGCTTGCCTTCCGCCCGCCACAGGGTCAGCGGCAACTCTATCAGGCTGCCTATCATCATCCCAATGAGTGACACGGCAACATAGAGCGTATACCGATCATGCCCGAACGCAAGGCGAGTCAACCACGGCGAAAGAGGCCAAAATACCAGAACGCCTGCAGCTACCACGAGCAGGTTCAGATTAAAGACCGTACCGATAAGTCGGTTGCGCTCGTCATCCGTCTTCGCGAGGTAATAGTGCCGCAACAGCGCCTCTGCCAAACCTAAAGACAGAAACATGCCGATAACATCCACCAATCGAATGATGGTCTCGATAATACCGTAATCCGCGGGCGTCAGCACGCGCGTATAAACGGGTATCATAATGAACCCGACCAGTCGGCTGGCGATAGTGCCAACCGCGTAAACGGCGGAATCTTTGACCAGCGTCCTTAACATCCGCTAATACGTCCTCACCTTTTGCCCTTCGTCGGTGGTGGTTTGTGGTGAGATCATGGGCGAGCGTTCCCAGCGCACCCGCCCCTTGCCCAGCATAAAGGCGAACGGCGCCACCGCCGCCGCCGCGTTGAGGCTCAGGAACGAGCCCGCCAGCCCCGCCAGCCGGAACCGTCGCGCCAGCGCGGGGAACAGCCACGCCGCCGCACCCAGCAGGTAGTATGCGGTCTGCGCCAACACCAGTGCGGCCCCGTATGGTTTGCCCAGCGACGCCCACGACGCGCCATACATGGCTATCAGCGCATACGGCACCAGCAGGCGGCACACCTTGTGCGAGATGAACTGCCACCACAGCGGGTTCACAAAGGGCAGCAGCAGCCATGGCGCTGCCCAGATCAGCTGATAGTTGCCCGCCAGCGTACGCACCTTGCGTTTGAATTCGCGTTCGTAGGAGGGGGTGACCGCATCATAAGCCTTTGCCTCCGAAGCAAGGGCAATGCGGAACCCCTGGAGACGAATATGCAGCGGCACCCACATGTCGTCCAGCACCAGTCCTTCCGGCATCGGCACGAAAAGCCGTCGGTAGATGGCGTAGATAGCCCCGCTACATTGTATCGGCGAATCCACGCGCGCCTCTAGTCCCCGAACCAACTTCTCATAGCGCCAGTACGCGCCCATCGCCTGCGGTGCGCCAGCGAAGTCTATCAGAATCAGGTCCCCCCCGGCTGCCCCCACGCCGTTGTGGCGCAGAGATGTAACCAGTTGACGTATCGTATCGCGAGCGAACCGCTGGCGGGCATCCGCGAAGACAATCACCTCGCCCGTGGCGCGTCGCACCGCTTCGTTCAGGGCAACCGCCTTGCCACGGTGCGGAGAAATCTCCAGCACCTGCACTCGCTCGTACTTCGACGCCACTGCCGCCGTGTTGTCGGTACAACCATCACAGGCAACCACGACGTTCAGTTTGTCTGGCGGATAGTCCGAACCTAAAACGTTCTCAAGCCGTCCCGCGATGTTGCTCTCTTCGTTATGAGCGGCAATGACCACCGTTACAGTGGGCAAATCCGCGTCAGAGCCGAAGGTCTCATGCTCTCGCTGTCGAATTTTGCCCAGAAGCCAAAGCAACAATGGATAGGCTGCGTAAGTATAAACTACGAAAGCAAAACAGATGCCAATAACCCACCACATTACGCTGTCCCTTCCCGCACGCGCGGCAACAGATGCGCCTGCGCCGCGGCTACCAGTGCCATCAGGATGAAGTGGTAGGGATAATAAGAGATGGATAAGAAGTATCCCGTCACCATCAGGTCCATTAAGCCGATGAGGGCGCCCATTCCAAGGGCGTGGAGTAACCAGTGCTGCGCCTTCGCCAGCTGCCGTGCAGCCAGCAAACTGCGTATCCAGATGGTCAGGAACACCAGCAAGCCAAGTCCACCCAGCTCGCCCAATACCAAAAAATACATGTTATGCGTTGTTTGCGAACCTGGTGCCCCAAACTGGCGCGCAAAATCGGGGAAGTTCTTGTAGCCGATACCAGTAAATGGGTTATGCTTAAACATCCGCACCGCAGCTTTGCGATACTCCACGCGGTTCATAGCGGATTCGTCCTCTTGATAATTGGTGATCGACCGCATCCGCTCACGGTACTCTGATGGCGCTGCGAACCACACCGCACTAAACACCGCCAAACCGATGAATAAACCCACGACTTTGCGTTTCGAGTGTAACCATAACAGAAACAGCAGGACAATCAGCCCCAAAAAGCCACCGCGCGATCCGGTATACACCACTGCGACCAGAATGGCGACCATAGCGAGTCCGTAAACCACTTTCAGCCACCGCTTCGGGTCATTGAAGAACAGATAGTAACACAGCGGAAACAGCATCAGGATATAGGCAGCCAGGTCGTTGGGGTCGCCTAGCATACTGGACTCGGCGCCAGCGCGTGTGAGATCACCACTCGTCTCTACCTGACCAGTTCTGTAGTTGTATATGGTAGACCCTGCCAACCATAACGCCATCCAGCCCAACATTCGCACCACAAACGTCAGCTGCTTCTCACTGCGCACTGCCATGTAAATCATCCAGACCATTGCCACACTCTTCAGAAAGTCCTGCGCCCCGGATAGCGACTGCGAGCGGTACAGAGACAGAGGCACTGACATCAGCATGACTCCCCACAGGGCGAGAAACCATTTCACATACCAGCCCTCGATGAGTTTCTGACGATTGAGCAACAGCCGCACGAACAAGCCGGTGGAGGTCACACTGGCGATGAACAGAGGCAGCCGCAGCATGCCCAGCTGGGGAACAAGGTCTACCGGTCTCAGGTAGTAGAAAGCTATGAACGTGACTGCTCCTGCATACGGACTGAACAGAAACACACAAGCAGCGATAAGTGCAAGCACCACGCCAAAGACGAATTCCACTGGTACCAGCAGGAGCGCAACCCCTGCAGCGAACGCCACTGCGACTGTAACCGCCCAGGCAATGGGTACACGCTGAGCAGATGGCACGCCAACCTGCGTGCTCATCAGCATCCCTCCCGACGCTTCAATATCGTCCAGACGGTCAGGAGAAGAATCTTCAAATCAAGCCACAGAGACATGTGGTACAGGTACATTAAATCGTAGCGCAGTTTGTCATAGACCGTCGTATGATACCCGCCCATCACCTGCGCCCAGCCGGTGATGCCGGGTTTGATACGGTGACGTTCATCGTAGTGCGGGATGCGCTCCCGATACTCCTCCACGAACTTGGGGCGCTCAGGGCGAGGGCCGACGATGCTCATGTTACCCAGCAACACATTAACGAACTGCGGCACTTCGTCCAACTTCGTCGCCCGCAAGATACGTCCCACCGTAGTGATACGAGGGTCTCCTTTACTTGCCAGCACGGGACCAGAAACCTTCTCCGCATCTGCAACCATGGTCCGCAACTTAAAGATGTAGAAAATCTTGCCGTCCTTTCCGACGCGCTCCTGTTTGTAGATGATTGGTCCTGGAGAAGTCGTCTTGATTGCGATGGCGGCCAGCAGCAAGAACGGGAAGCTAACGAGCAGCCCAACCGAGGCGAACAGCACGTCAAACACCCGTTTCGCAAGCAGAAGCCGCTTTGACGGCAGGCGCGGCGTGATGTCCACTACAGGTATATCGCCCACCCTGTCGGCTACCGGCCCACTCAACACGATGTCCACGATATTCGGTACCACCTTTATCTGAACGCGACGGTGCCCGTTGCTTACTAACATCTCTGCCAGCCGCTGTTGCCACGTAGGAGCATAGGCAATCAACACTTCGTCGATATCGTGCTCCTTCACGAGGCGTTCGATATCCGTGCGGCACCCGAGCACCCGCAACCCTCCCAGGACGCTCTCTACCTCGTCATCCACAAAGCCGACAACGTCATATCCCGCATCCTGTAGAGTGCGAGCCAGCTGATGCCCCACTTCGCCCGCCCCTACAATGAGCACTCTTCGCTTGCCTGCCATTTCACTCTCCTGTGACAAAGCCAGAAGCGACTGATCTGCCTCCTTCGCGGGCTGCTGCTTCCAAACAGCGGCTTCTGCACGGGATTCTCTCATACACGCCCTCCGCTCTCCTCTTTGCCCAACACGTCTTCCCTGCGCACCTCTACCCGTGCGTTGGGGTCTACCGGCACAATATGTGTTTTCTCCGTTTCTGCCGGTTTCTCGGCCTTCGGGGCGCTGACCCGCCGGCTCTTCGCCTGCCGAACCGTTACCGGCTTCGCCCCCGAAGACGGTTTCCCACTGCTCGGCGGAGGCAATTCGCCTTTGCCGTTCGTGTGATAATAGTGGCTGTGGTAATAGTAGCTGTCCACCATCTCCGGCGCGGCGTCATTCAGCACCACGCCCAACAACCGCACCTTTGCCTTGTTCAGCAGGTGGCGCACCTGCAGCTCGCTGCCGCGCGGGATATGGTTGGCGCGGACAACCACCACGACGCCATCCACCAGCGATGCCATCACGGAGGCATCGGCGAACACTGCCGCGCTGGGTGTGTCAAACAGCACGATGTCGCAGCTCTGTTCCAGCGCGTCCACCACCTCCTGCATCTTCTGCGAACGCAGCAGCTGCCACGGGTTCTTGGGTATCGGGCCGGCGGGTACCAGCACGAGGTTGTCCACCTCCGTGGGGCGGAGCACCTCCGCGATTTGCAGTCCGTTCGACAGCACGGAACTCAATCCCACATCGTTGCTGACGTTGAACACTTTGTGCAGCGACGGTCTGCGCATATCGCCGTCCACCAGAATCACCCGCTTGCCACCCTGCGCCAGTGTGATAGCCAGGTTGGCAATAGTGGAGGTTCCTCCCTGACCGGGGCGCACCGTCGCCACCATGATGGAACGGATATTGGGATGCTCTTCCAGTGTCAACAGGATGTCCTCACCCACGAAGCGGTAGGACTCCGCGTGCGGCGACGCCGGCAGCACGTGCGTAATCTTGGGCAGCACGTAGCTGTCTCCGCTCTCCAACCGCGGGATGACCCCTGTCACCGGCAATCCGATTAGCTGCTGCGCATCGGCGGTGGTCTTCACCGTGTTATCCACTACCTCTAGCCCCACCGCAATCCCGATGCCCAGGAACAGGCTCAGCAAAATCGCCGCGATAATCACCTGCATCGGGTTGGGTCCGGCGCGTACCGGACCTTCCACCGAGGTCTGTCCCATCAGGGTGATGAAGCTCTCCGTGTTGGCGTTCAGGTTAAGTAGCGCCGCCTGATACTGATTGAATAATCTGTTGTAGCTGTCCAGCAGCATCTGATAGTCCGCGGTCGCAGCCTGAATGTCCACATCCAGCCCTCGGTAACCCGCCAAACGCTGCTCGTATTTCGAGACCTGCGCTAGTGTTTGCGCCAGCTCGGTGGCGAGGGCACGCTCTTTTGCCTCCAGCGTGCGTATCTCTTCCCGCAGGCTCAGATAAGCAGCGTTTGTTACGCGGGGACGATTCCGTTCCTCCTCTTGCAGCTTTTGCTGCACCTCTCGGATACGTCGCTGCAGCTGCTGCATAATGGGGTTCTCTTCCGTGTAGGTGCCTCTCATGCTGGTGTACTGGGTGGTGAGCGTCGCCAGCTCCTTTTCCAGCTCCTGAGCAGCCACCGTTTTGCCCGCGGGGTCGGGTAGGGTTTCTGGTGTTTGCGCAAACTGCCGGCGCTTCTCGGCTAGCAACGTGCGAGTGGAAGCAAGTTGAGTTTGTAACTCCTCGGCTTTCTGGCGCAACGGTGTGAGAATCGAATAGTCACCCTGCACTGCCGACTGCAGGTCGACGATACCCTTCTGCTGGCGCAGCTCCTTGAGTTCCTTCTCCTTTGCGTCCAGCTTCGCCCGAGCGCTTTCCACTTCCCGCTTGAGGAAGTTGACGTTGGCTCGCAAGCTTTGGCGGCTGTATTCTTCGTAGAACCGCTTGAAGGCAACGGTGAAGGTGTCCACGATAGCCTTCGCCTGTTGTGGGTTTGGAGCCCTCGCGACAAACACAATGAGGTCTGTATTCACTCGCCCCGATTCGCCAGACGCTGTGTTCACCTGCGCCTGAATCCTGTTTTTCTGACGCATCTCCACGATTTCTTCGCGCGTCAGTCCGACGTCACTGAGCACCGCAACACTGGCACGCCCAGGGGCTACCTCTTCTCCTGCGGCGGAGATATCCGCGTACGTCATGGTCATAGCCATTTCCGCCACTCCCGGCGAGTTCGCCAGCTGCAGCAACGTCGCTAACTTGCGGTCACGCGCCCCGCGCTCCTCACTGCTGGCTCGATCCCCTGGCGGGCGCAGAATACTCTCCGAAGGCTGCACGTAGCGATAGGCGATATACTGCCTGCCGAAGAACTGTAAGCCCACCACCGCCGTGCCGACGGTGATAATGACCGCAGCCAGTATCAACCAGATACGCTTGCGCAAAATGCGGTATATCCGCCAGAAGTCCCACTGATTGGTGCTCGCTTCGCTCATGATGACCGAATTCATCGCTTTCACTCACTCCTTCGCGCGCTTGTTTCCACTTGCTTCCCGACCAGCTGATGTTGTACGATGGGTACCAGCTCGCGGGCGAAAGCCCGCGCGATCTCCGCTGCCTGTTCCTCATTATCGGCAACGGGCACGATGATTCGCAGCAACGCCCCCATCGCCGGGCGATGCAACAACCTGTCCTGCAAAAGATACCAGTTGTGACGGAAGATACTGGGCGTGACACGCCCACCTTCCACGAAACAGTACAGCACTACCTGTTTCTGCACACCCTTCTGTAACAAGAAACGATTCATCTCCGCCTGGAACGACCGTCCGTCGGGAGCAACCATCGATAATCGTTCCACATCCTTCTTCTGTATCGCCCATCCACCGCCCGGCAGGCAGTAGCCAGGCGAATGGAAGGTGTTCTTCTGGTGCCCGTAGATGACCAGCACGTTCACCGGATAGCCTGCCGCGTTGGCGTAGTTGCGCACAATATAGGCATCCGGCGTCAACATCTGTTTCGACAGGTCATCCAGCTCCTGCTGTTCCACCATGCGGAAGCCCGCGATGGTCTCAGGTACCTGATTCACATCGATGGGGAATGTGATGACACGGTTCTCTGCCTGGCGGGCATACCCCACCATGCCCCACGCCACCAGCATCATCACGATGACTATCCATAGATTGGGACGATACTCTTTCATTGTACCTTCTCCATCAGTTTTTTGACACCCAGCAGGCTTAACGCCGAGATAAAAAACAGAAACGGCGACGAATAGTCATGGAAAAAGGTCATGGCGAACTTCTCATTGATGTAATGTCCCATCACGACAATGGCTGCGATACGCAGCACATTCGCCAGCATCGTGATGGGGATACCTGCCAGAAACACTGCACCCTTCGCCCACAACCTGCCCTGTGTCAAATACCCCACCAGTGCCGCAATACCGAGAATGGCTACCATCGACCGAATACCACTGCAGGGAACCGCCACCTCCACATTAAAGCGCGGCGTCCACATATGCACTCCGTCGCGCTCGATGGGCACTCCGAGTACGCCCAACAACATGGTGGATGCCGCAGCGCTGAAGTGCTGCAAGGGAACGCTCAGCAACTCGATGGCGAAGTCAGGCCAGGGCACCGCGAAGTAAAGAAAGAGATAAGGGAACAAAGCCACTCGCATCATGCGCGTGCCTGCGAGATACCACGCCAGCCCACCTATCGCCATCGGCAGCGCAAGAGCTTTCAAAAACGCTACCGATGCCCATTCACTGGCGATTTGCATCAGCAGGGCAAGCCCCAGCACTGGCAGCCCCCACACACATGCCTGCAACGGTGTCTCACGAATCACCTCCCTCTTGCGCCACAGAATGAACAGGCTGACCAGCGGTACCAGAAAGCCATGCGAAAACTCATCGCTCTGTGACCATCGGTCGATGAGAAAGACAATACTCGGCCAGAAGAAACCGATGAAAAGCAGTAATGTAACGATGAATAGAGCCAGTTGCAAGCGATGGGTATATGCCGGCACCTCTTGCCTTTGTACCGCTTCTACTTCCATACACCTCACTCCTTCATTCGCATCAAGGTCGCGCGAACCACATTCACAATACTACCCGTTTGATCGCCACGGGGTCTACCGCCCCGTTTATTCCCCACTTATACATAATGCAAGATTCGTACCATTCCTGAAGATACATGCCCTCTTGAACGGGAAATTTTCAAACTTTTTCAGATAAAACCAGCAAAATTACGAGCGGCTTGTACTGTTTTTGTGAAGTATTCCACAATACAAGCTGCCTTGACAACCATTGCACGCTACGGTATGATGGACGGGCAGAAAGCACTGCGGTCAACCGGAACCTTTCTGCTGAGGATCAAGACCGACACCCCGATGGGCGAAAGGTGAGAACGCGTTAGCAACATGCTAAGGTCCCTGGTTAAAGACTCCGCCGTCTACGCGGTTGGAGTAATTGCCACCCAGCTGGTAGGCTTCATTATGATACCGATATACACGCGGGTATTATCGCCTGCGGACTACGGTGTCATCGAAACAATTACCCGTCTTACGGACGTCATCAACCTTCTTCTGGCAATGGGGTTGGCAGAAGCATTACTGCGTCATTACTACCTTGCTCAAACCGAGGAAGAACGCCGCCGTTTGATTGCCACCACCTTTTCGTTCAACCTGCTGGTTATTGTGGTCGGCTGCACGCTGAGCTTGCCCCTGGCTCCCCAGCTCGCACGCCTCGCCTTTGGACACGAGCGGTACTCTGCCTACGTGGCGGTCTGGCTGCTCGCATCGTTGTTGCATAACCTGGCGGAGCTGCCTCTGACACTGTGGCGTGCCGAAGGTAAGCCATGGCGTTTTACAGGCATCTCCCTGTGCAGACTCCTGACTCAGGTGACCGCAAACATTATCCTCGTGGTGGTGCTCCGCTGGGGCGTGTGGGGCGTGGCGATGAGCAACTTCATCAATGCGGCAGCCTGGTCTACCTTGCTAGGCATCGCCGTGCGCAGAAAATACGGAATCCTGCTGGACACCTCATGGTTGCGTTCGGTATTGAGGTACGGTCTGCCGCTGGTCCCGGCTACACTCTCTCAATTCATTCTGCACTACAGCGATCGCTTCTTTCTCGCCCGCTATGCGACTGAAAGCGAACTGGGGTTGTACTCTCTGGCATACCGTTTCGGCATGCTGGTCAGTATCTCCATGCGCGTAGTAGTAACAGCGTGGTATCCCTGGGTGTTTTCCACAGCAACGGGCAGTCAGGACACGTCATCCATCCGACGCGCCGGGGCGATGGTGCTTGTGGTGCTCGCGATGATTGCCGGAACCCTTATCCTCTGCACGGAAATCGTGCTGAGGCTGATGTCCGCTCCCCGCTTCTGGCAAGCAAGTCAGTATGTTTCGCTCATCGCTGCCGGATGCTGGTTCTTTGCCGCCCACATCCCCTGGAGCGTCGGCGCGCGTCTAGCCAACCGGACTGAAGTGGTAGCAAAGGCACATCTTCTCACTGCAGGGGCAAGCTTGCTGGGCTACGCATGGTTCATCCCCCGCTACGGGGCATGGGGAGCCGCCATCATGACCCTCCTTTCCTTCGTCTGTCTCTCCCTGACATGTCTCGTTTGGTCAGAGAAGACCATGCCTGTGCGGCAGGACATACACGCAATATCCTTCGCTATTCTACTCCTGATTGCTTCCGCCTGTGGGGATGCCTTACTGCGTATGCAAGGCGACCCCAGCACAGGTATTCGGCTCGTGGCGACTGCAGCAATCTTTTTGGCAACTGTCGCCTATATCAATGACCGGCTGAGTGAGCGAATCTTCGAGAGAATGTGCGTGCGCCTCTGGCATCGGCTTCGCTCTAACCTGCAATCCCGCATGAACAACGGGAGCACTAAGAAATGACAGGTCTTGGCATCAAAAAGACATTGAAAAAAGCCGTATACTCGCTGCAATCTGCTTGGGAATACGGCAAGTGCACTTATGCCATCGGCTATTCTGGAGACACGTTGAACCGCTTTCTATCCGGAATGTCAGATTTCCATCTGCCTGCAGAGGATGCCAGGGTATACGCTCTTCTCTCCAGCTACTACCTGCAGCACCGTTTCGACGTGCTCGGTTCGGGATGGGTGCAGGTGAAACACGGGATGCACTGCCGGGGTGTGGAGGGATACCGATACGACAAGGGCAGTCACGTCCGCGCAGATGCAGGAGCGGAGTGGCTCAAAGGCAGGGTCTCGCCGGGCAACCTTCATCAGTCTCGTCAAATATGGCAGCTCATTCAGGGAGATTACACACCCATTGACTGGCAACTGGATGTCAAGTCCGGCTACCGTTGGGACGAAAACACGTGGTTCAAACTGGTTCCCGTCTCACCTGCCAAGGGAGCAGACATCAAGGTTCCCTGGGAACTATCGCGGATGCAGCATCTCCCACACCTCGCTATTGCCTGCGCGCTCGCCCGCAGGGGCGAGGCAGGTTTTGAACCAGCCGAAGTTTATGCCCGCGAGTTCCGCAATCAGGTGCTGGACTTCATGGCGACCAACCCTCCGCGATACGGTGTGAACTGGTACTGCTCCATGGACGTGGCGATCCGGGTCGTTAATTGGTTGGTCGCATATGACCTGTTTTCCGCTTGCGGAACCGTGTTTGATGATGAGTTTAAGCTTCTTCTGTCTCGTGGCGTTCATGAGCACTTCTGGCACATTTTGCACCACTTAGAATGGTCACCCCGTTACCGCAACAACCACTATCTGGCGAACATCGCAGGGTTGTTGTTTTGTGCAGCGTATCTGCCGAGCACACCGCTTACCGACGCTGTCCTGGCGTTTGCAGTGCAGGAATTAATCACCGAGGTCGATTACCAGTTTCACGCGGACGGGAGCAATTTCGAGGCATCCACCTGCTACCATCGGCTAAGCGCGGAGATAGTGATGTGGTGTACTGCTCTGGTGCTTGGTCTACCTGCAGAGAAGCGTGAAGCGCTCAGCAGATACGACCATCGGCTTGTTCGGCGACTGAAGCCAGCACCGATACCGCTCTACCCAGCAGGCGATGGAGAGCATACTCACCCATTCCCGGAGTGGTATGCAGACCGCGTGCATCGGATGGCACGCTTTACGTGGCGCATCACCAAGCCGAATGGTCAGGTGGCGCAGATAGGAGATAACGATAGCGGCAGGTTCATCAAGTTGCAAGCGGCGTGGCGGGTCATGACTGTGAAGGAGGCCAAGGAGCATACTCTCACCTTGCGCGATTTTGAAGAACTCCCCGACAGTGCCCCACATATTTACGAGGACACGCTAGACCACTCCCACCTGCTGGGTTTTGCCTGTGGTCTGTTTGGCGATGAAGCCTTCGAACCGTATGCAAAGCGGTGTCCCTTAGAGTGGGCTGTCTCTACGGTTTTGTCACTTTACCGGCTACCGGTGCCGGTAGGGCGGGAGGAAGAGAAAGCCCGTGCCGGCAAACTAGAGGTCTGGGAAGCCTTTCGGAAAAAAGCGGAACAGACGCCCCAGAGAAAGGAGCACCGCTTCAAAACCACGGGAGGCGGCTTGCGCAGCGGGTTGCGCCTTTGCATGTTTGCGGATTTTGGGGTATATCTCTTCCGGTCATCGGGATTGTATCTTCTCGTCCGCTGCGGCAGGCAAAAGTCCGGTCAGCGGTGGGGACACGCGCACAACGACCAGATGCACATCGAGTTGTGGATGGATGGGCGAGACATCATTCGGGACCCCGGCACGTACCTGTATGGAGCGCTACCGGAGATGAGGAACCGCTACCGTTCCATACATGCTCACTTCACCCCCGCATGGCAGGGTAAGGAGCCGGGTCGTCTTTCGAAACGAGTCTTCGAACACGTGGATTCGTTTCACGCCGAGTGCCTGTACTTCGGGGAGGAAGGCATTCTTGTCAGGCATACAGGCTTCGGGTTTCCGATACATCGCATGATTACGATAGGTGATGAGGAGGTCATTTGTATCGATCTCGCGGAAGATGTTTCGGGGAAAAGCGGGTTTGACTTCACGTACGCCCGGAACCGACTAAACTTTTCGCCGGGCTACGGTGTGGTGCTGGATGAGCCAGCCGTTTTAGAGGAGGCGTTACTGTGAATCTGCTTGTCATCGCATACCACTTTCCGCCGGACGGAGCGATAGGGGCAGTGCGTCCCTATGAGTTCGCACGGTTACTTCCGCAGTTCGGGATACAAACCTGGGTGTTGACCGTTAGACCGGAGCACGCACGCCAGCTGAATCCGGACTTTCAGCCAGCGGATATTCCGGACGAACGAATCGTTCGCACTGCAGTACATCCAGCCCGATATGATAACATCCGGCTATTCGTAGATAAAATGAAGGCTCTTTTAAGGCTAGAACAAACACGTAAAGCGGGAGACGGCAACACTGCTCGGTCCGGGACAGGGTTACGACGAAAGCCCCTACTGCTCAGCTGCCTTCTGGAGATGCTGGAGTACCCCGACCGGTATGCCGGCTGGTATGATCCGGCAATGCGAGCTGTGCATGAGCTGGTCCAGCAGGTATCGTTCGGCGCTGTTTACAGCACCTCCCCTCCGCGTACCTGCAGTCTCATCGCCCGCGCCGTTGCCGAAAGATACCGCTTACCGTGGATTATGGACATGCGCGACCCGTGGATAACCCTTGTGGAGGGCTGGCGCACCACCATCAAATGTCCTGTAGTCCGCCGCTGGCATCAAAAGGCTCTCGACCAGTGCCTGCAAAGGGCAAACATCGTCGTTGCAAACACCCCTGTTCTCCGAGAACACTTTGAAAACGAGTACCCCTGGGTGGCAGGAAAGGTGCGCGTTCTGCCCAACGGCATCACAGACACCGTACAATCTGCACAAACCCAATATGTCCGCTCAGACAAGCTGGTCATTGGTCACTTTGGCACTATTTACGGCTGTCGCACCACGTATGACTTTTTGAAAGGAGTAAGCTTGTGGTTGCAGGCGAATCCGCAGAACAAGAAGCGTCTGGAGCTGCTGTTCTATGGCGAAAGCGTGGAAGACGTCGGGGGCATCGCCAGCCAGTTTGGCATCAGTGAGATCGTACAGGTTCATCCTCCTGTGTCGAGAACAGAAGTGCCGGCAATCATGGAGCGATGCGAGGCTTTATTGCTGCTTGCCCAACAGCAACCGATGCAGGTGCCCGGCAAGGTATATGAGTATCTGGCAACCGGTAAGCCGATTATTACCATGACGGAGAGCAACAGCGCCACGGGCAGGCTACTGCAAAACATGCCGCAGTGCTATATCGCGCAAAATGCGGAGCAAGTACATCAAACGATGGAGCAGTTATGGCACGAATATAGCAGGGGTGAGTTATTCTGCGACCGTTCCGATTACTTGACGCCTTTTAGATACTCATCGTTGACGGAACAGCTCGCTGGATGGATCAAAGAGGCTGTTGACCGTTTTCAGGAGACATCACCATGAGTTTGCGATTGATGCTGGTAGCAGGTGCACGCCCTAACTTTATGAAAGTGGCACCTATCTGGCATGCCGCCCAGCACCGAGACGACCTCGACGTTGTTCTGGTACACACAGGACAGCACTACGACCCAAACATGTCCGATGTCTTTTTTGCCGAGCTGGGTCTTCCACAACCCGACGAGTTTCTGGGAGTAGGTTCGGGTACCCACGCCGAGCAGACGGCGAAGGTCATGATCGCTTTTGAGCCCGTGTTGCTCAAGCATCAACCGGACGTGGTGGTGGTCGTAGGTGACGTCAATTCCACGCTGGCTTGCGCTCTGGTAGCCGTGAAGCTGGGCATACGGGTAGCGCATGTGGAAGCTGGATTGCGCAGCGAGGACCGCAGTATGCCCGAAGAGATTAACCGAATTGCCACCGATGCAATATCAGATTACCTCTTCACCTCGAGCCGGGATGCCGATGCGAACCTGCTGAGGGAAGGTATTCCCGCTGAAAGGATATTCTTTGTGGGTAACGTGATGGTAGACACCCTGCTAGCACACCGCGAGCAAGCCGTCCAGAAATCCACGATATTGAACAGGTTAGGCATCCGGGAGAAAGAGTACGCGGTGATGACCCTGCACCGCCCATCCAACGTTGACAACGAAGACGCCTTGCACCGAATGCTGGAAATCATTCTCTCGACACAGCAGCGCATAAACGTGGTGTTCCCCTTGCACCCACGCACGCGGACACGGCTGGGTGAACAAGTGCAACAACTGGTAGAGGCTGGAGTAACGCTCACCGAACCTTTAGGCTATCTCGACTTCCTGCGCCTCATGTGCTCGGCACGTGTGGTGCTAACCGACTCGGGTGGCATCCAGGAAGAGACCACCGTGCTGGGTATACCCTGCCTCACCCTGCGGGAAAACACGGAACGTCCGATTACCCTGACGCAAGGAACCAATCATCTTGTGGGCACCAACCCGGAGTCCGTCGCCACTGTACTGGACAGGGTACTCTCAGGGCAACCAAACGCCTCCTATGCCGTGCCGGAAGGATGGGATGGACGCGCCGCGCAGCGTATCGTGGCAACACTGGTAACGCTGTGGCAGGGAAGGTAACCTCAACCGTCCTCCTGTGAGACTACCCCGCGTTTGTGGAACAACCTGCAGGGGGTGTGAGTTGCAGTGCGTACGGTGAAGGCTATTCCGCTGCTTCTGTTGCTGGTGTTTCTATTAGTGGTTGCCAATGGTCAGCAGTCCGCACAGGTTTTTCCGTCTGCCAGGTGGGCATGGTATCTCGTTCGTGAGGGACCTGACGGCGGCTGGCCCGCTGGTGGGATGAGCAAGGACGACATCACGCGCTGGATAGCTGCTCATGGAGACTGGATGCTGGGGGCATCCCCGACGTACAATTCTACCGACTGGAACCTCATGGTAGAAACCAATTCTAATATCCGTTTCACCCTCTACGATGAGTGGTTTCACACTGACCTCAACCCCTTACACCCTAATTACAGCCACGTGGGGCGGTGGAATTCGGGATGGATAAACGGCCGCATCATCCAAATCGAGAACTATTACCTCGCACGCGGACTGAACCCTGAAGCGGCTTTCTTCCATGTCGGCACAGACTACCTGTGGCAAGATTTTTCTGTCAAATTGTACGAGGACGAAATTTTGTCTGTGTGGAGACAAGAAGGTACCGCAATTCTGGAACTACTCCCGACGGAACCACTCTATCGTGGTGAAGGACAGACGGTCTTCGCACTGCCAACTACAGCCAACGGTTCGCTGATACTGGGTCGGCCCGAACCCTTCGATAGCATCTACTTGGAGATGGACCCGCCCGTCTCCGGCGGGCAATATGTTCTCGAGTTTGTGAGCGCAACCGCCTTCACCAACAGTAATTTCGAGCTGCCTGCGTCATGGACACCTCTGGTTATCGTGTCCGACGGTACCAATGCATTATCTCGCAGCGGTTGGATACGTTTTCGGATGCCCAACCGCTGGACGCAATGGAAGCGCTGTGGTATGAGCTCCGCCGCCGCCTTTCCTGTCAAATACTACTGGGTGCGTATTCGGTGTGTGACGCCTCCAACCAACAGACCATCCCTGCGAGCCGCCTGGACGACCGGCTATTACCAATACTTGCCGAGCGTCAGAGCGATAGGCGAAGCGATATATCTTGGCTTTCCAGAGCGCGTCACGTCGGTGACAATACAGCTGCGTTCACCCGGTGTCGGTGGCACATACTCGATGGAATATGCACGCGGCATAGGTCCCAACGGCTTCGTCAGTGAATGGTCCGCATTGCCATCGGTCAACGATGGAACACAGAGCCTCAGGCAATCCGGGACAATTTCATGGTCTACTCCGTCGGGATGGGTTGCGGGCAAGCTGAACTTGGGTAAGGCACCACGACGATACTGGATCCGCATCAGGGTCACTACGGCGCCCTCTACTGCAGCCGTCGTTGCTGGCGTAAGCGCAGGAGAGCGCAACTTGAACAGTCAGGATATTTACGCCAGTCGATACTGGCTCGTTGTACCAGGATGGGACGAGCGAAACGATAGGGACGGAGACGGTTACTTGGACGACAACGAATTGGCGAGCCTAGTCAACCAGCAAGCCACCGCTCGCTGGCCGGCACAGGCGCGGGTGATTCGCGTTGGCTGGCTGGGCGCACTGAACTACGTCATCAACTGGACACGAACCGAGTTGCGCGAAGTGATGCTGAATTACTACACTGCGATTTATCTGGGAAATCCAGACCAGAGAGTGCACGGAATGTTCAGCGACAGCATGGTGGTCTCTGAGCCCTCCCCCATGTTGTCTGCGGCAGTAGAGCGTTCCGATGCGCGGCAGTGGGAGGAGATGTGGCTGGAAGTTCACCGCTACCTGCGTCGTAGCGGAAAAAAGGTCGGCGGAAACATCGCGTCATATGAAGTGTTCGCTCCGTTGCCGAATGAGCAAGCCTATCTGGACAACGGTTTCTACACCCACCTGTATAACGACTACGTGCTACATGAACACTATCCTCAGGGTCCAGTCTATCAAACAACCGAAACCACCTTTCGTCGCCGCCTACTCAATATTAGCATGGAAACAGGAGCCGGGCTGGAACAGGTTCTCCAGTTCAACATGGCAGGCGATGCCCTTCAGCGCATCGGCGGGGGTACGGGCGCGGCAGCTTGGAAACGGTTTCAGGAACATGCACTGGCTTTCTTTTATCTGGTACAGCACCCGCAGCGCAGCTACCTGAACATCTGGCAAACGGCGCTGTACGGTGCAGATGTTATCGACACTTCCATCGGTCAAATGCCGAAACCAATGGCTTTTCAACCAACCGCAATGCTTCGGGTGGACATTGGGCAGCCTGCCAACTATATACCCGAGGGGTTCACGCCCGTGCAGTTGATGTATCGTGAAGGAGGAGGCTTCCCCGATAACATCGTGGTAGGAGATACCGCTTCACCGTTTTTGAACAACAACTACCCGAAGCTGGCAGGCAAGCCGGTCTATCCAACATATGTTTTCGCGCTGGCATCCGGTACCCTCCCCAACAGGCCGTCGACCACCTACACCATCTTCGCGCGGAAATACACGAAGGGGCTGGTTCTCCTGAAGATGACCAGCAAGTACGATGCGCTGGACACCGGCGATGCTTCTGCGACCACTCATCCCCTGCCGGGAGTGTACCGTCGGGTGAACTGGGACGGCACGCTGGGTGAGCCCATTACTGAAATCACCCTCAGAGGCATGGAAGGTGCCATACTGGTAGATGCCTCACAATCGTCGGGCGGGTTGCAGATTTCCATCTCCGCAGACAAGGTCAATCCACGCCCGGGCGAAGTGCTGCGAGTTACCGTTACAGTGTCTAATCCTGGCACCACGGAGGTCAGGAACGCAGTAATCACAGTGCCCCTCCCCTACAACATAGGCTACCGACGGGGAAGCCTGAAAGTGAACGGTTCTCCAGCACCTGATCCTGCTGACCCCTCGCGAGTGCAGGTTACCCTGCTATCTATTGCCTCTGGCGGAAGCGCCAAAGTGCAGTTCGAAGCAACGGTTCGGTAGACTGATGGCTTTCTACAAGAACGAAGGTCGCGCCCCCATATTTGCACTCCACTGCTTACCCCGGACGGAGCCTGCTGTCCATCTTGACATGGAAGCCGCTCTTTTGGTTTAATGCATTGGTGTGCGTCTTCTGCCCGGAGGATTACATGCCATCATTTATACAAGAGCAGTCGCGACGGTGATGCACGATGGGAACAGAATACCCTTACGAGCTGGACAATGACCCGAACCTGTGGCTGGATGAAATAGACCTGCTGGAGATAGAATCCCTGACTCCAGAGGAGGCAGCTCGCCTGGAGGCAATGATCGAGAACGACCTCCACCACCCGAACCTGGAGTCTGACCTCGCTGCCGAAGAGGCAGAAGAATCCGCCAGGGAAGGCGACGAACAGCTGGCGCAGGGTCTCGTGGAGGAAGCGATCAACGCTTACCGGCGTATGATTCAGGCGAACCCGGATTCGTTAGAGGCGCACATGCGCATCGCCGATGCTTACCTGCTGGCGGACATGTCCTTTAAGGCAGTGCGCCATTACCGCAAGGCTGCACGCAGCCACCCCAGACGGGCGGAGCCGCATTTCCGACTCGGAGAGGTATACCGTCGCTATGGCCTGCTCAAGGTAGCCATTGCGGAATACCGCAAGGCGGTTGACCTCAGCCCGCAGAACCCGTTCTATCGCTATCGCCTGGCTAAAACGCTGTTCGAACATGGTGAAATCCGTGAAGCCATTGAACAGATGGTGTTGTGCGTCCAGACAGCGCATTCCGACGCTTTCTATCACTACGCGCTCGGAGACATGCTTGCCCGCCTGAGACGGTACGAAGAGGCGGCGCACGAGATGCATCTGGCTACTGTATTCGCCCCATACGACGATTACTACAGTGCGTGTCTGGGTATTATGCACCTGCACACCGGCTCCCTGCCTAAAGCGGCGTCCGCCTTCCGTCAGGCGATACGCCTGAACCCCGATAACCCGAGCTACCACTACCTGCTCGCGGACACATACCGGCGGATGGGCATGGTGAAACACGCCGCCGCACATTATCGCAAGGCGGGCAGACTGGGGGCATACGACTCCGTTTTCGTGCGCCGCGTGCGGGACGAAGTCAGTCAATCGCGCGAGTAGTCGCCCCCATGGGTGCGGTGTGCATCGCCTCCCGCACGTTCTGCCATGCGTAAAGCACCGCCAACAGGATGAAACCGGTCATTACTCCCAGCGCATCGATGCCCACATCACGCAACGAAGGAGTGCGCGACGCCCAAAACACCTGATGAAACTCGTCTGTAAAAGCATACAGGATGCTGAAGCTACCGGAGAACCCCAGCGCACGCCAGTGTCTCCACGCTTCGCCATAGCGGAAAGCACGGTACGCCAGCACGGTGAGGATGAGATACTCCGTAAAGTGCGCTCCCTTACGCACCCAGTAATGCAGTTCGAACAGCTGCTCTGGTGTGGCGTTTGCCAGCCAGTGGGGGAAAAAGCGTTGCAGCAACCTGTAGAGCAACCCGGCTGTATGGGAAGCGGAGCCAATCTCGGTGGACATGGCGAAAATCAGCCCCATCCATGCCACCATTGGTCCCACATACCAGAGAAAACGTGCTGTCTTGCTCACCAGTTTCCTTGTGCTCCTTAATCTACCCCTGCTTGAGCGGAGACGCGGGTGGTACCCCGTAACAATCCTTCCCGCACCCGTATCACCGCGTCGTCAGCCGTTGGCTCGGGTGTCAGGCGGATGGAGTAGCGGGTCTCACCCCCGATTTTGCCTTCCATCACGACCAGACTGCCCCTGCGCCACACCGCTATTTTTATCGGGTCGCCGAGCTTCTTACGAGAGACCACGTCTTCAATGCGCCTGTCAGCGGGCTCTTCGTCCACTTCCATCACAATGTCGCCTGCCCGCAGACCCATTAGAAACGCCGGGCTCTGGGACTCCACCGCCTGTATAATCACCCGCCCGACTTCGTCTACCATGCTCGTCGCACCAAAATACGTGGTAGAGGTGCTCTGACGTTCCAGACGATAGCCGATATATTTCAAAATCTCGTCATATGGCAGAGGTTCGGTACTGGCAACCATTCGGCGATAGAGCGCACTCACGTCTTGCGCGACCACGCGGTTGATAGCCTGCAGGATACCGTCTTCCTCAAAGCCCGGCTTCGGGTAGCCGTAGCGTTCCATCAGGAAGCGCATCACATCGTCCAGACTCTTCCGGTTGCCGGTAACGCCACGGATGTATACGTCCAGCAAGAATCCCACCACTTTGCCCTTATTGTAGTAGCTTAAGCCACCGTAGCCCATGCCGTTGCCTTCCCAGACGTTCCAGCTCGCCTCTTCCAGCGTCACCCGCTCCCGCGCAGGATTGTTCTCCAGCGTGAAGATTTCCCGCTCCATCTCCTGCCAGAAATCGCGGTCACCGATGAGACCGGCACGCAGAAGGAGAAGATAGGCGTAGTAATCGGTGACACCTTCGCACCACCACAGCGCGCGCGTGCGCACCGGCTGCGTGTAATCAAAGGGTCCCAGCACCTTCGGGCGTATGCGCTTGACGTTCCACGCATGAAAGTACTCGTGTGCCGCCAATGCGTTGATGTTCAGGTCGCGGCGGTCTGGCACATTCAGCACGGTGGATTTCAGATGCTCCAGTCCACCCGCAAATCCTCTGCCGCTTAAATGAACGATGAACAGGTAGCGTTTGAACGGTGCACTACCGAAAAGGTCGATGCCCACACTGGCGATACGCTGAAAATCGGCAGTTATTCTGTCCATATTGCACAGGATGTTGCCCGTCTCAGAGGCGAAAACCACACGCATCGGCACGCCACGAGCACGGAACTCACGCACGTCAAAATGCCCCATCTGCACAGGGTCATCGATGAGTTCGTCGTAGTTGGGGGCGATAAAGGTGTCTCGCACATCCCCAAACGGCCTCTGCTCACTCTGCGAGGCAAAATCCATCGCTGTTGCGACCTGCCAGCCGACAGGCAACCGGAACCGCACCTCGTGTGGCACATTTTTCGAATCCATCTCGTAGACGAAAGCAGCAGCGCCATTGATGAAGGCGTGGTGGGGTCCCATCGCCACCCCAAAGAAGCCCATCCCCTCTTCGCGCGCCAGCACGCGATAGCGCAAACGCACCGTTTGCGCCCCGCCGGTATCTATCCGCCAGCTATAATGATTCACGGACTGAATCGACAACGGCTCACCCCTTTCGTTCTCCGCCTGCATATCGCGGATACCCTCGCTGTAAGGCATCGTCTGATACCAGCCGGGTGTCCATGTCGGTATCGCCACTTTCAAAGTGCCCGAGTCAATGCCCTGAAACGTGTACTCCATCAGGAAGGCTTTCTGCGAGGGGTCTTCCAGGTGCACCAGAACGCTCACCCTGGAAACCGACGCCCAAGCAGTGCCGATGACAAACCACAGCACACACCCCGTTACTGCAATAAACCATCGTTTCATGGGTAGGGTTCCTCCATCGCGCGACAGAAAGTCCGGTTACATTTTGCGGGATTATAGGTGGGAAGTCAAGAGGTTCACCGGCAGACACAGCACCTCCGATGGTATTCCTGCGCTTGCATCTCGTTTCTTTCATCCGGTATACTATGAACACAAAACACCACAACGTTTGCTGTGTGCCAACATCCCCGTCCCGTGCAACCGGGACTGGCGCACAGCGTAGAAAGGACAGCGGAAAATGGTTCAGGCTCCTTTGCCACTGGAGTATTCCCAGCTTTCCGATGAGGAAACGCATGAGCGCATTCGCCGTGCGAAACAGTTGCTGGGCGAGCGCGTGGTGATCCTGGGTCACCACTACCAGCGCGACGAGATTATCCAGCACGCCGACTACAGGGGCGATAGCTATAAACTCGCCCTTGATGCGACCCGCCATCCCGACGCGGAGTTCATCGTCTTCTGTGGCGTGCACTTTATGGCGGAAACTGCCGATATCCTCACCCCCGATTACCAGAAGGTCATTCTGCCGAACATGTCTGCAGGCTGTTCGATGGCGGACATGGCGAACATCTATCAGGTGCGCGCCTGCTGGCGCGAGCTTACCAGCCTGTTCCCACCCGACAGCATCGTGCCTGTGACCTACATGAACTCCGCCGCCAACCTGAAAGCCTTCTGTGGCGAGCGTGGCGGTATCGTGTGCACCTCCTCCAATGCCAGAGCCATCCTCACCTGGGCTTTGCAGCAGGGCGAGCGTGTGCTGTTCTTCCCCGACCAGCATCTCGGGCGCAATACGGGTATCAAGATGGGTATAGACCCTGATACCGAGATGGTGGTGTGGAACCCCGACCTGCCCCTCGGTGGCAACATGGAGGAAGCTCTGCGCCGCGCGAAGCTCATCCTGTGGAAAGGACACTGCTCGGTTCACATGCGCTTTACGGTGGCGCAGATCGAAGCCGCCCGCAAGATGTATCCGGGCATCAAGGTGGTGGTGCATCCCGAATGCCGTCGCGAGGTGGTAGAAGCGGCAGACTGCGACGGCTCTACCGAATATATCGTGAGGGTGATTCGCGAGTCGCCGCCGGGCAGCCAGTGGGCGGTCGGCACGGAGATTAACCTGGTGCACCGCCTCGCCGCGGAGCATCCCGATAAGTTCATCATGTGCCTGGACCCCATCGTGTGCCCCTGCTCTACGATGTACCGCATCCATCCGTCCTACCTGTGCTGGGCGATGGAGAATCTGGCGCAGGGCAACGTGGTCAACCAGGTGAAAGTGCCCGAAGACATCGCGCACTGGGCGCGTGTGGCGTTGAACCGCATGATCGAGGTTACCGAAGCCGCCAGACGCGCCGAGACGTTAGCTGCAGCCGCGCAATGAGAAGTCTGCGGCGAAAAACCTTTTCCCCAGCCCCTCTCGCTCCGCGAGAGGGGCGCCATCTGCGGCTCACTGTGCAGTCATCGGTCACCGCGCTCCTGTTTGCGGTGCACGCACTAGTCTGCCTATCCCAGCCTGCTCTGGGGCAGGCAGAGGTGTTCCGAGCGCGTATCGTGCTGCTTCCGGGAGGCACGGTGAGCATCAGTGTGGACGGAGGCACACACTTCACGACCATCGGGCGTGTTATCGCTCTGCCCCAGCGTTTAAGCAATTCCAAACTCCCCCCGCGCACAGCGGCGGTTCAGGGCAAGGGACTGTGGCTGCTACAGCATAACGAGACTCAGAGCGTCGGTCTCGCAGCGGCAAATGTCCAGTCCCTCACCGCTCTGCGCACCGACATCCCCGCCGAGTCGGTGCTTTTCCGCGACTTCGGACAGGAGATCTCTGTGCGGCTGCTGCAACAAGAAGGGCGCATGGCATATTCCCTGCTTCCGGGGCATCGCTACCGTGTGGGCGACGTGTGGGTGCTGCAGGTGCTGGTACAGGACGAGGCAGGCGCGCAAGCGATGCGCGAGACAGTAGCGGCTGCTCTGCCAGGCGAGTCGCGGGAGGCGATCAAGCGCAGTATCCAGCGCGCAGAAAAAGCAAACCTGCCTGTGGTCAACGGCATCCTGAACCTGGAGGTTACCGCCCGCCACTCCGAGACGGTGCAGTTCGTGTTTTTCAGCGTGGACGGTTACCCCGTCGGCACGTCCAACGTGCTACCCACCATCTTCCGCTGGGACAGCACACAGGTTCCCGACGGCGAGTATGTTCTGGAGGCACGCGCAGTCAACACAGATGGGCGGGAGGTGGCACTGGTGCGCAAACGAATCCTGGTCAAGAATGGACAAAGTACGTAAGTGCAGGCAGGTAATGAAGCGGTTCCGGCGAATGTCTGACAGCGGGGATAACCAATGTTGCTTTCACTGATACGATTCATAGGAGCATTACTGACCATGACGAACAACCCTCAGCCGGTCGTGGAGTACCTCGCCGACTTGCAGCACCGCCTCGTGTACGTGCAGCAGGGCTGGGGCGAGCTGGGCATCAACACCTGCGCACACGCACCCGGGCAAACTCCTCTGCCCCTGCGTATCCGCGATAAGCAGTACGCCAGAGGTGTAGGGCATCATGCGCCCGGCGAAATCGTCATAGACCTCAACGGTGAATACGAGGCATTCGAAGCGGAGGTCGGGGTGCAATGGCAGAATGGTAATGTGGGCAGTGTGGTCTTTCAGGTTTACGTGGACGGCAAAAAGCGTTTTGACAGTGGTGTGATGCGCGAAACCGATGCCCCCAAACCGGTACGCGTGTCCGTCAAGGGAGCAAACGAGCTCAGGCTGGTGGTAACCGACGCCGGAGACGGCATCACCTGCGACTGCGCGAACTGGGCGGAGGCGCGTCTGACGCGTGCCCGTCAACCTGCCAGAGCGCAACGGCAGACCCTGCGCGTGGATATCGCTCCCTTTGCGCGGGTGATTACCTCGGACCCGAATCGAACCGAGGGTTGCCGCGCAGGACGCACCGAAGAGTATCTTGCGGAGGACATCTTCTTGGAACAGCCGCTGCTTCCCAGCTCCAACGGCACATACGCAGTGCCCCCTGGTGCCAATGGCCGGGGCAGTATCGGTTTGCAATGGCTGGAGAGAAGGAGGCTGGAGGAGCTGCGCCTTCGCTTCGCCTCCACACCGCCACCATCGGAGACGGTGCAAATGCAGGCATGGGTGGGCGAGTCACACTGGCAGGGCCGATGGGTTCCTGTCTCCGCGTCCATCGAGCAGGCGGAGCAGGAATGGGTCATCCGTCCGGACTGGCGAGGCATCGCAGGGGTGACCTACGGCGTGCGGAAGGTGCGCTGGGTTTTCGACCCCGTGACCGGGCCTCTTTCCATTCGCTCCATCCACGCCTTTACCAGTTCTCGCTGGGACGAAACAGAGTTGACACTCCGCCTGCAATCCGCGCGACAGGTCTCTATCCGCATGTATAACGGCGAGATTGTGCTGGATGAGAATCCGACACACGAGACGCAATGGGACGGGCAGACGCCCCTTCGCCTGCGTGTTCGCTGCAGCCGTGCCTCCCTGCTTAAATCCGACCGCACCGTGCTGCGCATTCGCCTTTCCGATAGCGCGTTTGGCGTGGCAGTAGATGACGTGCTGACGAACGGCGCGGTGTACGTACCTCATGTGGGCTTGCTGGTATCTCGAGACCCTGATCTGACCATAGAGCAATACCGGCGCAGAATCGCACGGCGCAAGACGGTGCTGGAGCGCGTTCGTCGGCTGCCCGAACAAACCTTCGCACAGGCGATGGAGAAGACGCATCACAAAGTGCAGAACAACGGTCCCATGATGCTTTCGCTGGCGTGCGACAACCGCAAATTCATCGTAGAACGCGATGGCACGCTCCGTAAAGAGGAGCTTCAAATACAGCCTCTGTACGCGGGCGGAAAGGCGCAGTGGACGGAGCGACACCTGCATCATGGCTGGCTACCTGTGACTGTCATGACGTGGCGGGACGGCGGTATGGTATATCGGCAGACCGCTTTTGTGGCGCCGCTGGACGAGAACCCCATCCCCGATTCGAACGGCTGGTTGTACGAACGCGCCGCCTGCTTCGTGCTCATCGAGGCAGAGAACACCGGTTCACACCCCAATACCGCACAGTTAGGATTGCTGGTAAAACCCGAACCGCAAATCCAGCCTCTTGCCAGCGGCTTCCAGATAGGGCATGGACAAACGGTTTCGGCGATAGTGCAACCTGCGGGCGACGGCTGGGCTGGGGAAGCTGGGGAAGGCGGCATTCGCTTCAGTACCTCGGTTCCCCCCGGCGACAAACGAAGCCTGCTGCTCGTGCTTCCGGCGTGGGAGATGTCGGCAGAAGAAGTAATCCCCACACTGTCACCGCAAGACGCTCTTACCAGAACCGAGCGATACTGGCAGTCGGTCATGAGTGAAGCCACGCGCATCGAAATCCCAGATGCCGACCTGATGAACGTGATTCGGGCGTCGCAGGTACACTGTTTGCTCGCCGCCCGCAACGAGGAAAACGGCAAACGTGTTGCGGCGTGGATTGCGTCGATGGCATACGGACCCCTGGAGAGCGAGGCGCACTCGCCCATTCGTGGGATGCTGTTACTGGGGCATCGCGAGTTTGCCCGCCGTGCGCTAGAGTTCTTCGTGCATCGTTACCACCCTGCGGGTTACCTCACCACAGGATACACGCTGATGGGCACGGGCTGGCATCTGTGGACACTGGGCGAATACGTTGCACTCACGCGGGATAGCGGGTGGCTCCGCCAAGTAGCGCCGGCGGTGGAGAATGTGTGCCGGTGGATTGTTCGCCAGCGGGAAAAGACGATGCAGCGCGCTCCCGACGGTGAACCTGTACCGGAGTATGGGCTGATGCCTCCGGGCGTGATGGCAGACTGGAATGCCTACGCCTACTACTTTGCGCTCAACGGCTACTATTGCGCAGGACTGTACCATGCTGCACGTGCCCTCGCCGATGCCGGCATTGCAGGCGCAGAGGAACTGCCTCAGGAGTCACAGCGTTTTCGCCGGGATATCCTGCGGGCATACCGGCAAACACAGGCACAGATGCCTGTGGTGCCCTTGCAAGACGGCACATGGGTGCCCGGCTCGCCGTCGCAGGTACACTGCCCTGCTCCCACCGCGCATCTGTTCCCCGGCGAGGATGCCAACCGCAGCTGGGCATACGATGTGGAGCTCGGCGCACACCAGCTGGTTCCTCAAGCCGTCATCCCTTCCGACTCGCGCGAGACAGGGTGGATAATGGACTACCTCGAGGACGTCGCCTTCCTACAGAGCGGCTGGTTCGATTATCCTGCCGAACAAAACCACAAGGACTGGTTCAATTTGGGCGGCTTCTCCAAAGTGCAACCCTACTATACGCGCAATCCGGAAATCTACGCTCTGCGCAACGACCGCAAGCCTTTCATCCGCTCCTACTTCAACATGCTGGCTTCACTGCTCAACGAGGAAACGCTCTGGCTCTGGGAACACTTCAACAACACCGGCGCGTGGAACAAGACGCACGAGACAGGTTATTTTCTACAGCAGACACGCTTCATGCTGGCGATGGAGCATGACAACGAACTGTGGCTCGCCCCCCTCGTGCCGGGCCACTGGCTGAAAGACGGACAGAGCATCCATGTACAGAACCTGCTCACCCGATTTGGCACAGTCAGCTACCGCCTTCGCTCGTGCCTCGCACAGGGAGTCATCGAGGTAGAGGTGACGCTCGCGGATGTTTCAGACGGCGTTACCACCTGCCTGCGCCTCCCCCATCCGGACGGAAAGCTCATCCGGCGCGTGGAAGTGAACGGACAACCACACAATGACTTCACAGGCGACTGCGTGAGGCTGCAGCCGGGTGCGGGAAAGACTATGGTTCGTGTCTCTTTTTGAGAACGAGCACGTGGCGAGGTATGGCGCAGAAAACGCACCCCCCTAAACTGCGTGTCTGCAGAACCGACTAGGAGTTACGCAGTTGTAAGACTATCCGAGAGTTTCCGATGTAAAGCGACATCATCTGTCATTCTGAGTGGAGCGAAGAATCTCTTTTAACGGGCTGAGATGCTTCGCTTTCGCTCAGCATGACAGTAAAGTGTCAGTGCAATCACTGAAAAAAGCCTGACTCGTTAGATGTTCATCGCAACTGCGTAACTCCTACCGAGAAAAATACGAGACAGAAGGAAAACATGGATACTCTTGAAAATTTACTCATGCTAACCTATAATGATTCAGGGTTACGCGGTTGGAAACGGCGGTTCTACAGGCACTATTGTGTCCACAGCGATAGGGCACAGTCAGAGCAGATTGCGAAGGTCACCCGCCTTCTCGCTGCGTAACTTCCGAAGGCAAAAAACCCATACGCCATGGAGGAGCCGATGACTGTAAGAGATTACAGATTATCAGCAAAACTATGGCCTGGAATCTGCACACTGCTCGTCTTTCTTCTCTATTCGTCCGCGCACGCGCAATCGGGCTTCGAGCAGATAGGCCACTATCCCGGTGACTCGTTCGGAGCGATGCAACTGCGCGGAAACTACGCCTATACCACCGGCACTGGTAATATCCTCGTCATCTACGATGTAAGCAATATGCGTCTTGTGTATCGCCTGCACGCGCCCTCCCACGATATGTTCGGCTATCAGGTGGTACTGGCAGGCAACTACGCCTATGTGCTGACTGCGTTCAAAGGGCGTCCAGGTGGCGCCATCAAGGTGGTGGATATTTCGAATCTGTCCTCGCCGCGTGTGGTGGGCGAATATACAGGAGGCAGCTTCGACGGGCTGATTATTCACGGCAATATTGGCTATGTGAGCAGGGGTTCCCAACTGCATGTGTTGAACCTGAGCAATCCTGATAATCCCCAACTTATCCGCACCGTGTCGCTGAGCGCGTCGCTGGGCGGAGACGGGGGAACCGTAGTCGGCAACCGGCTCTACCTGTGTGAAAGCACAGCAGGTCTTAGCGTGTGGGACCTCTCCCAGCCTGATAACCCACAACGGCTGGGCATTATCGGTAACATTGGCGTTGCGCGCGCCGTTCACGTGTCCGGCAATTATGCCTTCGTGGCCGCAGGTCAGTGGCTTGGAGGTATTCAGGGCGGACTGCGCGTGATTGATGTCTCCGACCCTGCCAATATGCGCGTCGTTGGCTTCTATCCGGAAGGCGATAATCCGACTGCCCCTCTCATCCATGTGGACAACTACCTGTACATGCCAATCATGGATTGGGGATTCAGCCTTGTGTTTGACATCTCCGACCCTGCCAATCCCCGCATCGTTGGCAGCATGGAAGGGCAGATTGGTGGTGCGGATGCGAGTTCCAACCTGGCTGTGAACTTCAGCAACACAAAGCTCTTTGTCTACGATATCGCCACTCGCGACGCCCCCGTGTTGCGTCGTACCTACACTGGTCGGGTGCCCTACGCGCTCGCTCACCGGTCCGGATTTGTGTTTGCGGCGGAGGATGGTCTGTTCGGGGTGTATGATGTCACCAACCCAGCCGCCATCTCAGGTGCAGGCGTGGCGGTGTTGCCCGCCAGGTTATCCGGTGACCCGCAAATACAGGTGCAAGACACCCTTGCTGTCGTGTCCTACTCTACCGGAGATCTCACGAAGGCGGTGACGCTGATCGACATCGCCAACCCGCGTAGCCCCTCCATCCTCAGCCATTACGGGGCGAATACGAACGTGGAAGACATCGCGCTCACGGGCAACATTCTTTTCGTCGCCCACCTCAACGGTCTGGATGTGGTGGACATCGCGAACCGCCTGGCTCCTGTACGAGTGCACCGCCAGAGCGCGAGCTACTCCAATCGCCCTGTGGCGCTGGAAATCGGCGGGGTTGGGGGTAACCTGTTGTATAGCGCGGACTACGACCGCAAGCTGCGCATCTATGACATTTCTAACCCTGTGTCTCCAGTGCTGCGTGGGGAGGTGGAGGTGGCGTCCTCTTCCTACGTGGCAGACCTGGCTGTGTTGGGAAACGTAGCCATCGTCACGCTCAGCAGCGGCGATGCGGTGGCGGTCAACGTGGCAGACCCCACACAGCCGCAGGTGGTGGCGAGGTGGGACAATCCACGACAGGCGATTGCAAAGCCGCGTGTGCAGATGGCGGACGGCATCGCCTACGTTACCGACGGGTATACCCTGTCTGCTTTTGACCTGTCGCTGCTGCCCGTGTTTTCGCCGGTAGCGCGGTGGGAGGGCAGTGCCTATCATGCGGCCTCCGCGGGCGCACTGGTCTACGTGGCGGCGGGAGAGGTAGGTCTGTACGCCCTGCAACGAGGCACAGGTGGTGAGTTCGCGGTGCTGGAGGTCGCGCCGTCACAAGCAGCCCCGGCGGGCACAGTGCGGGTGAACGTATTCGGCGACGGCTTTCAGGATGGGGCAACCTTCCGCCTGGAACGCAACGGCGACCGTATTGATGCAACCGACGTCCAGTTCGTCTCTGCAGGACAGCTCACAGGCACGCTGAACGTGGACGGCAAGCCTGACGAGAGTGTGTGGGACGTGGTGGTGCGCAACCCCGACGGGCGCGAGGCGCGAAAGGGCGGGGCTTTCCTGATTGCGTACCCGCGCCCGGTGGTGACAGGTGTTTCGCCCGCCAGTGCTGCCAACCTGGGTCAGGTGGAGCTCACTGTTAGCGGCAGTAACTTTGAGGAAGGGGCGACCTTCTGGCTGGAGCGAGAATCGGAGCGCATCGATGCGCTGAACGTCTCCCGAGTGGACGCATCACGCCTGCGCGGCACGGTGGATGTGGACGGTAAACCCGAAAACAGCCGATGGGATGTGGTAGTGCGCAACCCCAACGGTAAGACGGGACGCCTGCCGCAGGCGTTCACCATACAGCGTGCGGTACCAGCCATCAGCAGCGTCAGCCCCGAAAGGCTGTTCCCGCGCGTGGTGACAGTGACCATCCGCGGCAGCGCTTTTGCCCCAGCTGCGCGAGTGGAGTTTCGCCCAGCGGATAGTTCTGGTCTCAGCGCGCTGACCCCATCAGAAGCACGGGTCACCAGCCAATCAGAGATACAGGCGACGTTCGATTTTTCACCGTACCGAGACTATCTCGCGCGCAACTTCCGTTTGTCTGGACGCATCGTCGTTGCCAATCCCAACGGGGAACAGGCTTCTCACAACATCAACGTCGTAGCTCCCTCTGTCGATTTCGTCGTGCCATCTGAGATTGTGGTTGACCCAGCCGAACCGCAGCCGCTGCAGCTGGAATTGCGTGGTGCGTTCGACCCCACCCTGCCTGTGACGGTTCAGCTGCGTTCGGACATGGGCACAGTGTCTCCTGCGCAAGACCCGCGCGTCGAGGCAGAACGTGTAGTCGCGACTTTTTCTGCTGCGGATGTGGTGAACCTGGCTCCCGCTAAGGGATACTGGTACTGGCAAGTGGTGGTAGAACAGGATGGCTTCAGGAGTTCCCGATATGTTCAGGCGCGTTGGCCGCTATGGCTGGATGGGGTGTCTCCGAATATCGGCTTCTGGAACCAGCTCATCGGGATACCACTAACGTTGCAGGTCTATGGTGCTGGTTTTGACAACAGCGTGCAAGTTTTCCTCGACAACGGCACTGTTCGCGTCGCTGCAGAGCGGCTGTCGGACATTAGTTCGTATGCGCTGAAGGCGCAATTCAATCTGTCCAACCTGCCCAACACCGCATACGATGTGGTGCTGAAGAAAGGCCGGGCTGAGGTGCGCCTGCGCTCTGCGCTCTCGCTGGAAACGCCTCAGGATGACCCCATCCAAGTAACCACGTGGGCTGCACCTACAGACCTTCGCATCAATCGCCCTGCACCCTTCACCATTAGTGTCAGGGGGCGTGTTCCGCTACCGCCGCAACTCATCCGTATCTACGTGGAAGGACGGGGAAGCTATTGGATTGGCTCGGAGTTGGCGCCAGGACGCATGTATGACGAGTACTGGTTGCTGACGGAGCCGCTGGATGCTTGGAGCGAATTTCCGTATCGGTTCTTCGTCCTGCCCTACGGAGAAGCGACGGGCGCGGGCGTTGCCGATACACTCAAAGCCGATTGGATTAACCCGCGCAACCCCTTCGACTGGGAAGGATTTGCGGCGGAGCGACCAGCGAACGTGCCCGCGGAAGAGTGGAGGTCGCGCGTGCTGCGTGCCAGAGAGCGGATAGGTACAACGGTTCAGGACGTACTGAACTACCTCTATCCGCTCATCCGTAACCTACCCGATCCCAGCATCCGTTCCGACTTCCGCGCTCTGCTCACATACACCATTTTAGGGGCGTCCATAGACATTGGAGACTTCGCCACGAGAGGCAGGAGCGACCAGTTTACCTATACAAACGTATACCTCTTCAATGGCCTCAAAGACGGCAACGCGAGGACGCCGAACCTGACCACAGTGTCCACGGGACTAACTGGGTCTACCCAACTGGTGATTAACGATCAAGCGGCGAGGCAAACCATCCAGAGCGCCCAAAACGTGTATATCCTCACGCATGGCTACGGAGGTTACTTTGAAAATGCGTTGGATCCCTCCGTTGCTAAGCGAGATGACTTCAACAGGCTGGCACAAACTATCAAAGAGAAGGACCCGAACGCAGCTGTACTCATCCTGACATGGCAGGAGGCAGCTACCAATCCAATCATATTCGTCTCGGGCACTCAGGTCGGTCCTTCAGCGCAGAGCTTTGCCGCACAGCTGCAAGCGATTGGCATCGACACGAACCGCCAGAAAGTCACCTTTATTGGCGAAAGCTATGGAACATACGTGAACGGTGGTATTGCGAAGCAACTGGCGGCACAGGGGAACTACAATTTTAACAACGTCTACTGGATCGGCTGCAATCCTGCGAGCGAGAAGAGCGGACAGAGCCCGTTCAATTGGGTGGACAAAGGAGTCTTTAAGGTGGCGGTCGCTTTGCAGACCAACTCACTGGCTGACACACAGTTCAAAGGATTCGCCGACTATCATATTTATCTCAAAACGGACAAAACAGATACTGTCGGCTTACACACATCGGGTATAACCGCCCTGACGCAGGCAATCAATGCTGACAGCGGGTGGTTAACTTTCAGCCCTGAGTTTAGACAAAGGTTGCAGAGCGGTAAAACCGACGACCGGGCGCAGTTCGTCTTTGACTTGGACGCTGGAGCGACATTCGGCTTCACTTATGATGGCACGCTCGACGCGGCTACTGGACAATACAATCCGGCCGAAAGATACCGCATACTCAACGACGGTGTCTTGCCATCCAAGCCGAAGAAAGTATCCTCTGCGCCAGACAAGAACTTACAGGTTTCCCACAATATGCGCACGTGGGCTTCTCGAGACCCCAACGAGAAGTTAGGTTCGGTTGGCGTTGGCGCACGCAACTACATCAACGCAGGTGCGTCCATCGGTTACACCATCTTCTTCGAGAACGTCGCCACCGCTACCGCCGCGGCGCAGACGGTGGTCATCACTGACCGCATTGACCCCACTCTGTACGACCTGAGTACCTTCTCGTTCGGGCCAGTGTGGGTAGCTGGAAGGCTGATTAACGCCCCGCCCGGCGGAACGACCTTCCGCACCGATGTCGACCTGCGCCCGCAAAACAACCTGCTGCTGCGCATCACCGGCAATCTGGACACAGTCACCGGCTGGATCGAGTGGCGCTTCGAGTCGATAGACCCAGAGACGGGACTGCCGACCGAGGACGTGCTGGCAGGATTCCTGCCGCCCAACCAGAACCCGCCCGACGGCGAGGGCTGGGTTACCTTCAGCGTGCGACCTAAACCTGACCTGCCCGACGGCACAGAGCTGCGCAACACCGCCACCATCGTGTTCGACGAAAACGAGCCGATTCAGACCAACGTGGTGGTGCATACCATCGATGCCGTGCCGCCCACTGCCCGCGTGAGCGTGCTGCCGGAGACGCAGCCCCTGCCGCGCTTCGTGGTGCGCTGGACTGGCGAAGATAGTGGCAGCGGTGTGGCGGAATACAGCGTCTACTACCGTGAGGACGGCGGTCCCTGGCAACAGTGGATTGGCGCGACCAGCCGCACGGAGGCGGTGTTCGTCGGCCGATTCGGCAGCAGCTACGAGTTCAAGGTGCGCGCCAGAGACTATCTGGGCAACGAGGAACCCGACTCCGACGAGCCAGAGGCGCAGACGCGCGTGGGACAGCCCCCCACCATACCCGCTGGGCTGCGTCTCGTGACCCTGCCCGTGTTCACAGAGAGCCGCGACACCCGCGTCACGCTGAACACGGAGCCAGCGCAAATAGCCTGGTTTGACCCGGCAACTAATCAGTACGCGATTGCGCCCGCTGCGGAGACGGTGTTCCAGCCCGGACGCGCCTTCTGGGTGCGGCTGGCGCAGGATACACAACCCGACATCAGCGGCGAGTTGCCAGCGATGCATCAGCCGTTTGCGGTCAACCTGCAACCTGGCTGGAACCTCGTGGGTAACCCATGGCTCACCGAGTGGGAGTGGAATGTGCAGGCGATTCAGGTGCAGCACAATGGACAGACCCTCTCGCTCAACGACGCAGGCAATCTCGTGGAGCCTTACGCCTGGCGATGGGACGGCAGCCAGTATCAGCTGGTGTACGATGCCTCCATCCTGAACGGCGTGACCAACCGCGTGCAGGCATGGGAAGGCGTGTGGATGTTCGCGCAGCAGCCGGTGCGCCTGCTGATTGCCCCGCCGAACACCCGCGCCGCATCTTCGAGTCGGGCGAACCGCAGCGAGAAGCCCGGCTGGTCGGTCACACTGTTGGCGCAGGCGCAGGGCAAGGTCGGACAGGTCATGTTCGGGGCAGCGGAGGGCAGTCGTGCGCTTTCGGTGGCGCAGCCGCCGTCGCCGCCGGGTGGGGAAGTCGGACTGCAGATACGCCTGGTGCGCAACGGACAGCCGATGCTGGCGGACATCCGCTCCGACACTCGCTCGACCCGCAACACATGGGAGGTGGAGGTGCAGGTGCCCGCTGGCGACGATGACAGGGCGACCCTGTGGTGGCAGAACGTGCATCGCGCCCCACGCGGGGTGAACCCGGTGCTGGTCGACCTGCAGACGGGTGAGCGACGCTTCCTGCGCCACACCAGCTCACACACCTTTGCGGTCAGTCGTCAGGGCGGTACCTACCGCTTCCGCATCGAGATGGTACCGCAGGGCGAGCTATTGCGCATCACGAACGTGCGCGTGAGCGGTGGACGCTCGCAAGGGTCGTACACTGTCTCGTTCGATATCAACGCGGGTGCGCAGGTGGAGGTGAATGTACTGTCCGCAGGCAAAGTGGTGCGCCGCCTGATGAACACCATCACCCGCTCGGAAGGCATCCAGCAGGTGAGCTGGGATGGACGCGACGCGCAGGGTATCGCCCTGCCTGCGGGAGCCTACATGGTGGAAGTGAGAGCAACAGGCACCGACGGACAGGTTGCGCGGGTTACCGTTCCCGTGGTGCTGACGCGATAAGGAGGGGGAATGCCGATGCGGAGGATAGCTGGCGCCGTGCTGGTGACAATGATGCTTGCCTTGTGGGGTTGTGGTGGCGGGGGAGGTGTGCCTGACACCACGCCCCCCGTTATCACCAACCTGCAAACGCGCTACAACGAGAGTAATCAGCTAATCGTGCAGGCGGACGTTGCTGACCCTGAGAGCGGAGTGGCGCAGGTATGGGTGGTGCGCGTCGGCCTGGGTCCCGAAGCCACAGAATTAGCGATGCAGAGCGCAGGTGGAAACACCTATCGTGCGGTGATTTCATCGCCCACCGCCAGAGTTCGGGTGAAGGCGCGCGATCGGGCGGGTAACGAAGCGCTCACGGACGAAACGCGCATCACGCCGCCTCCGCCACCGTTGTGAGCGAGAAAGGAGGGTACTCAATGACACCGACGTGGAGCCGCATGATATTACTGCTGGCTGTCATCTGTGGGTGGCAGCACGCTGTGGCGCAGTCATCGCCGACACTCAAACCAACAGAGATAGTGGACAGGCTACACGGTATAGCGTATCCCGCCAAAGAGGGATGGACAGGTAGTCCACGCGGCAACGCCTACCTCCTGCACGACCATTTTCACTTCATCTTGATGCGGGCAGCGCGCTACGATGGAAACCTCCAGAAGCTCGCGCAGTCCTGGCTGTCTGAACGCAAAGCGCTGGGAGCCGGGTTCCGTCACGAACGGTATGCCTTCCGCAAGGTGGGCAAAGGGGTGGTGCTGGTCGGAGAGGACCTGGGCTACCCGTACGCCCTCGTGCCCATCATGTCCGTCAACTTCGGACTAACAGGCACTTCGCCGCCAGAACCCTATCGGGAAATCACCGCCATCCTCCCGGGCGAGAAAATGGCGCTGCTGGTAACGCTGCTTTTCCCAGAGAAGACGGACAAATCCAAGCTGGATGAGATGGTTGCCCTGCTGCGAGGGGTGCACTTCTTGTCCGCAAAGGAGATGGTGTCCTGGCGGAAGGAGGTGGTTCGCGACGCCGAGGTGGGGATGGAAGCAGCGACCCTGCACGTGCCCGAAGGGTTTACCGTGCAAGGAGGCGTTATCCGACAGGGCACAAAGCGAATGCCGGTGCTGATCGTGCAGAAGGGCGAGCAGATGGTGCGCATTGATTTAGTCGATGTGAACTCGATGATGCTGCAGACTGGCTTCGGTGGCAACGCCACCACCATCATCACCATCAATGGACAAAGCACTCAACTCCCGCAACCTGTGATGATTTCGTCGGAGGAAGAGGTCATCCAGTTGCTGCTTGCGCTTTGGGAGGGCGAAACGGGTCAGAAGTGGGAGTTGAAGGAGCGCCAGAAATTACCGAAAAGCAGTCTGGAGCAGCAGATGGAGTCGAGGAACCTCGCTTTGCCGATGATGCCACCCGGTATGCGAAGCAGCTCCGTGAAAATTGCACTGCTCGCTCAGAGCGGTTCACTGACCCGAATGGCGCAGGTGCAGGGCACTCTGGTTACCAGTGGGCAAACGGACTACATCGCCAGCACGCAAAACGTCTTCGCAGGATTTATGATACACACCCTGCAGGCTCCGACGAACGAGTTTGCGCAGGCGTCCGGCATTTTTACGGGCGTGCTGTCCAGCTGGAGTACCAACCCGCAACATGCGCTTTCCGCTTTGCAGCGGTTTACGGATGAGCAGCGGCTGCTAAACCAGATGGTGCTGCAAATGATGAAAGAGCATAACGAGTTCAACAGCCGCACGGCTACCGCATGGAGCAACGTGCTGAGTGACCAGACCTACGTAAAGGACCCGCAAACTGCCGAAGTCGCTCGCGTCTACAAGCAGTCCTGGGAGAGCGGTGGGTTCTGGCGCGAGCCTATCTTCGGTGAGACGTTACTGGGTGGGGTGCGCGAGGGAAGCTGGCTGGAAGACCTGCTCAAAATGGAAGGTTGGCGCAGGCTGCAGGAGTCGCTGGAAGGCTTCCCGCAAAAATAGCCCACTTAAGATTTCGGTTTCATCACCGCCGGTAGCGCTTGCAGTGATAGGGTTCGGCAGGTACAATGATGTCGATGCTCACGCAAAGGAGGCAGCCTGACCCATGTCCACGCCAGTAGCCGCTGCTGGATTCTGCAAGCTTTGCGGCACGGAAATGAGCAAAGCAGCGGCAGCACGTCACTTGCGCACTTGCGCGCCCGCATACTTCGCACAGCACCCATCTGGCGACATTTCACATACGGTGTTCCTGCTGTCCGTAGCCGACAGACACATCCCTGACTACTGGCTCTACATCGCCATCTCTACCGATGCGACGCTGAAACGTCTGGACAGATTTCTGCGTGAAATCTGGCTGGAGTGTTGCGGACACCTGAGCCAGTTTTTGATCGGTGGTGTTATTTACCTCAGTCATCCCGAAGCCTCCTTTTGGGGCGACGAGCGCAGCATGAACCGCCCGTTCCATCAGGTGCTCAAGGAAGGCATGTCTTTCACGCACCAGTACGATATGGGCGACACCACTGAACTCACCCTGAAGGTGCTCTCTTCGTTTGAGGCAGAGGTTCCCAGCAAGAGCGTCTTTCTGCTGGCGCGCAATCGTCCACCAGACATCCGCTGCGACATCTGCGGTCAACCTGCAAAGTATGTCTGCAGTCAATGCGCTTGGGAGGGTTTGGGTTGGCTATGCGAACACTGCGCGCAGCAACACGAGTGCGGGGAAGAGATGCTGCTTCCCGTTGTCAACTCGCCGCGGGTGGGAGTGTGTGGCTACACCGGCAGCACCAAGTGGGGTGACGAATAACGCCGCACCTTGACTTCGGCAGGCAAACCGTGATATCCTTTGCTCTGATTACACAAACTCCACTGTCGGTTTGAGGGGAAGGATGTTGCTGTTAGGTACACAACGGATTAACGAGCAAGGACATCTGGAAATCGGTGGGTGCGACGCGGTAGAGCTGGCAAAACAGTTCGGCACCCCGCTTTACGTACTCGACGAAGCCACTTTTCGGCAGAACATGCGCGATTACCGCCGCGCCTTCGACAAACGCTATCCCCGCAATGAAATCGCCTACGCAGGCAAGGCGTTACTGTGCATGGCGGTCGCTCGTATCGTGGCGCAGGAAGGTTACGACCTGGACGTGGCGTCAGCAGGCGAGCTGTACACCGCGCTGAAGGCAGGCTTCCCGCCAGAGAAGCTGGTTTTCCACGGCAACAATAAATCGCTGTTCGAGTTGCAAATGGCGGTGCAGCATGACGTGGGGCGCATCGTGGTGGATAACCTGCTGGAGCTGGAGATGCTGGAGCAGGTTGCCGCCGAGGCAGGCAAGCAGGTACCTATCCTGATTCGCGTCACGCCCGGCATCGACCCCCACACGCACCGCTTCATCCGCACGGGACAGGCGGACACGAAATTCGGCTTGAACATCCGCAACGGCTACGCGCTGGAAGGGGTACGCCGTGCGCTGGAGACGCAGCACCTGCGCTTGAAGGGTATCCACTGCCACGTCGGTTCGCAGCTGCTGGAGACCGAAGCGCAGGAGCGGGCGGTGAAGATTATGGTGGACTTTATGCACACCCTTCGCAAGCAGCTGAACTACACGGTGGAGGAGCTCAACATCGGAGGTGGGCTGGGTATTCGCTACATCGAGAGCCACCAACCTCCGACCTTTGAGGAGTATGCGGAGCGAATTGTCGGTGTGTTGACCCAGCAACTGGAGCGACGCAACCTGCCGTACCCCACGCTGTTGCAGGAGCCGGGGCGCGCACTTGTGGGAGAAGCAGGGTTAACCCTGTATACCATCGGTGCAATCAAGCAAGTGCCCATCCATCAGCCGCCCGGCACGCGCACCTATGTGGCGGTGGACGGCGGGATGTCCGATAACCCGCGCCCGCAGCTCTACGACGCTGTATATACCGCGCTGGTGGCTAACAAAGCAAACCGCCCGGCAAATACCGTCGTGACTATCGCGGGCAAGCACTGCGAAACCGATATTTTAATACGGAACGTTGCCATTGCCCAGCCGGAACCGGGCGACATCCTGGCTGTTCCGTCTACGGGCGCATACAACTACGCCATGAGCAGTAACTACAACCGTTTCCCGCGCCCGGCGATGGTGCTGGTGAACGCAGGGCGTGCTGAGGTCATCGTGGAGCGCGAAACGTTGGATGACCTGCTGGCACACGACCGCATCCCGGAACGGCTGCAGTCAGAACAACCGGTGATGGAAAGAGCGTAAAGTAAACCGGAACCGTTTGGAGACCGTCTGGCGCGTTCGGAAATGCGGAACGCGCCAGTGATTTGCTGCGTATATGAAAGCGCAAGCACGACGGAATCTAAAGAGGACTGTTCGGTAAGATGGGAAATCTGGATTGGAACTTCATCTTCATGCAGCTGTTGGCGTTTGTGCTATGCATTACCGTGCATGAATTCGCACATGCCATCGCCGCTGACCGCCTGGGCGATCCCACGCCGAGACGGCAGGGGCGTGTCTCGCTGAACCCCATAGACCATCTCGACCCGCTGGGCACGTTGATGGTGGTGTTGATGGTGGTCACAGGCGCACGCGGCATCGGCTGGGGCAAGGCGGTGCAGGTGAACCCGGCCAATTTCCTGCATCCGCGCCGCGATATGATGCTGGTCGCGGCAGCGGGTCCTTTCTCGAACTTGGTGTTCGCTGCCGTGTTGGCCGTTGTTACGCGCCTGTTCGCCCCAAGCATGACGCCAAGCCTGGCAGATTTCATGGTGTATATGGTCTACATGAACATCGGGCTGATGTTCTTCAATCTCATCCCCATCGCTCCACTGGACGGTTCTAAGATTCTGGCTGGCTTGCTCCCCGCCGACGCGGCATACCGCTATGAGCTAACGATGTTCCGCTTCGGTCCCATCCTGCTGCTCGCGCTGGTGTTTGTGGTGCCGGGCGTGCTATCTGTGCTGGTGGGACTGCCTACCGCAATGGTCGTGTCCCGCCTGCTGGGAATGGGACTATAGGAGCACGTTCTTGGAGGTGTCCACTCGTGTCAGTTCGCCACTGTCACCTCTATTTACTCATTGTTTTCTTGTTGCTCTCAGGTATGCCTCCATCGCTCACCCAAGAGTCCTCGTCGCCCCCTGTGCCAGTACGCATTGGGAACAAAGAAGTCTTTGTGCTTCGACACGCGCTGGGTGGAATGTCCGTCCAACAGCGTGTCGCGCTTGTGAACTACCGTCTAGAAAAATTGGTGCAAGACCGTCTGGCAGACCCCGCTGACTTCGTAGTAGGCATCGATCGGGTGACTGGACTGCCCTATATCCAGCACAAGCGTTACAAAGGCATCTTGCTAGTAATCGGCGAGCAGGACGCAGGCGAACGCAGCCCCTTATCTGTAGCCACAGAGTATGCAGAAAGACTGGAGTTTGCGCTTCGCGAAATCCGCTTACAGCAGCAGAAAAAGGAAGAGCAACGTCGCCTAAGAGAACTGCGTCGGGAATACACCCGTGCCACTATGCTGGCGATAATGTATAGTGTCTTGCTGCCATTGGTATGGCATTTTGTTCGACGACTAACATCTTTCATTGACCAGAGGTTGCAACGGTCGTCTATATGCTCGAACGGCGTGTGTTGGAGACAGGCGACGCTGATTTCGCCTCAGAAAGTAACCATACTGATGGCACGTATAATCTCGATAGAGCACTTCGTCGCATACACCGTCATACTTCTTGTCTATATCCAGCTGTTACTGGCTACCTTCCCTGCCACACGACCACACAGCGATTTGTTGCAACGAGCGGCTTTACAGACTTTATCACGCATGGGCAGTGCTATCGTAGACTCGATTCCTGGAATCGTCAATATCTTTATTATTGTCATTGTAGCCCGATTAGTGTTGAGGGGCTTCGAGATGGTGATGACATATGCAGAATCGGGCGCGGTCAGTCTGGAACCTTATGTGCCTCATGAATTTGTCAGACCAACGCGCTCGCTGGGCAAGTTTGTAATTGTATTAGTCGCTCTCTTTTTTATCGCCCCTAATATACCTGGTGCAGGAACAGATTTTGCAAAGGTAGTGACAGTTTTTATGGGAGTCATTGTCTCTTTCAGCTCCTCGACCACAGTCGGGAACTTCATCGCAGGAATTGTCATCGCTTATATGCGTCCTTTCCGACGAGGAGACCGCGTTAAGATTGGAGATTATGTGGGCGACATTGTGGATTCCACGTTTATGTACACTCGCTTGAGAACTCTGAAAAACGAGGATGTGCTGATCCCAAGTCTGCAAATCCTCAGCGCAAGCGTGGTCAACTATTCCTCTGCCCCGAATGGGATCATTCTGCACACGACGGTATCCATCGGATATGATGTCCCGCGGCAGCAGGTGGAGGCTTTGTTGATAGAAGCAGCTCTCCGAACCGAAGACTGCGAAAAGAATCCCGCGCCCTTCGTGCTGATAACCTCACTTGACGATTCTTACGTCACCTACGAGCTAAATGTGTACACCTCTTGTCCCAATCGCCTGCAGGTTATCTATTCTCGTCTTCACCAGAACATTAAAGACGTGTTCGATGCGGCTGAAATAGAAATCATGTCACCCACCTACCTGGCGATACGCGATGGCAACCGCATAACTATTCCCGACCGCAACACCCAATCGCAGTAACGTTGCTGCTTTTATCGGGTGATAGGTAGCCACACCTTCATCGCGCCTGCTCCACGGTTCGCCCACGCATAATACGGTACCCATCGCACCCGCACTTCGCGATGGCGTGGGGGAATGTAGCGTGAAACGGGCACATACAGCGGCTGGCTTTCGCGAGGCACGGTATCCAGCAGGGCGTTCCCTTCGATAGCCACCACTCCGCCCAGCAACGCAGGCATGTGTTTCGCCCGCAACCTGCTGGTATCTTCTGGCATGTAAATGTCCAGCAAGCTACCTTCGGCAAGGTCTACCTGCTCGAGGCAGTACACTACCGGTCCGCGGCGAAGCGCAGCACTGGCTCTGTCCTCTTCAATACGCGGGTTGGCACGAAGGAGCTCAATCGTCATGGGCAGCGAGAGATGTACACTATCGCCTTCTTGCCACTCGCGTTGCACAATAGCATAACTTCCGGGTGTGGCTTCCAGTCGTTCACCGTTGATGCGCAGTTCCGCCTCCCAAGCCCAGCCGGGGATGCGCAAGGCAAGCGTATAGCTGCCTGGTGACGGTTGCACCTCGATGTCGCCAGACCATGGGTAGTCGGTCTGTACCCGAATCTGAACGGGCTGACCGTTGGGTAACCGGGTGTCCAGATGGCTACCCGCGTAGAAGTGAACGTATACCGTCTGCTCGTCCAGACTGTACAGATAGCCCGGCAGCGACGCCAGCGTGCGATGCACGTTGGGCGGGCAACAGGCGCACCCGAACCACGGCGAACGCTCGTAGCCGCCGCGCGACTCCAGCGGGTTCATGTAGAAGTAGCGTCTACCGTCCAGCGACATACCCGACAGGATGCCGTTGTACAACGCGATCTCCATCCAATCGGCATAGCGCGCATCGGGTTCCACCTGCAGCATCCGCCAGTTCCACATGAAGCCTGCAATGGCAGCGCAGGTTTCCGCGTAAGCCCGCAGGTTCGGCAACTCATACGCCAGTCCAAACGCTTCACCCTCATAGCGTGCGCCCAGTCCACCCGTCACGTACGCCTTGCGGGTGAATACGTCTTCCCAGAGGGTATGAAGGGTTTCTATCAACGCCGCTTCACCGGTTTCCAAGTACAGGTCTGTTGCACCTGCGTATAGGTACAGCGCGCGCACCGCGTGCCCCACCGCTTCGCGCTGTTCGCGGAAGGGGGCATGGTCCAGCAGATAGATCGAGCCGTCCAGCACAGGCGGTTTCCGCCCACGGGCATCGATCATGCGTGATGCCAGTTCCAGATAGCGGCGCTCCCCGGTCTCGCGGTACAGCTCTACCAGCGCCATCTCCGCTTCAGGGTGTCCGCACGCACCCCATCTGCCTTCTGGTCCGAACAGGCGATACAGCAGTTCAGCAAAGCGTCGGGCGACGTTCAGCAGTTTGCTCTCGCCTGTCACGCGGTGGTGGGCGATAGCCGCTTGTGTGAGGTGCCCGAAGCAATATATCTCGTGCGCGTGATCGAGGTCGGTGAAACGCAGGGATTGACGCTCGCCCATAAAATGGGTGTTTACGTAGCCGTCCTCTTCCTGCGCCGCCTCAATCACGTCTACGAACTCGTCGATCCACGCCTTCAGGGTATCGTCCTGCGCGTGTGCATACGCCCAGCACGCCGCTTCCAGCCACTTATAGCCGTCTGAGTCGATGTAACGAGGCCCCTTCACCTCGCCGGGGCGGCGCCCACTCACCACATAGAAGTTGGGAATGGTATGGCTCTCCCACAACTGCGTCCAGCCTGCGGGAATACCCGCGGCAAGGTTAGTGCGGAACCGCTCATGCAGCAACCCGCTGGTTAGCTGAACCTCGCGCACACCAACGGATTTCAAGCGGGCATATGCGCTGCTGCGCGTGCACACGACCGTCGATGAGGATGGCGACTGCATCTATCGTGATAAACCTCCCCATTGTATTCGGTGATACAGTGGAAGTTTCACCGTGTCGGTGGGCAAGTCCTCTTGCGGCGACCTTAGCCCATGACATCCCTCTCCGTAGCGCAGACTTCAGACTGCGCAGGGCGATATGCCAGGTTGACTGCCTTTCCTGCACATGGTAAACTATGCTAAACAACTTGGAACACATCGGAACTGGAGGCGCGCTGATGACCACAGTACTGCATTATCCCCTGAGCGAGGAGCAGATTGCCTTCTTTCGCGACAACGGCTTTGTGCAACTGGACAACGTCCTGAGTGAGGAAGAGCTGCAAGCACTTCGCGCTGCTGCCGATGAGGTGCTCTCACAGCGGTTTGACCCTCGCATCGAAACCTCTGCGGCGAACCCCGAATACGAGAAGGTCTTCGTGCAGAAGGTGAACCTGTGGCGGGTTCATGAGGGCATCCGTCGGTATGTGCTCAGCCCGCGCATCGCCGAGATCGCGCGGCGTCTGATTGGTGCGGAGCGCATTCGCCTGTGGCACGACCACTTGCTCACCAAAATGCCGGGCGATAGCAAACCGTCTCCGTGGCACCAGGACCGACCATACTGGCCCATGATAGGCTATGACCAGCTTTCGTGCTGGATGGCGCTGGACGACGTGGACGAGAACAACGGCTGTATGCAGTTCATCCCCGGTTCGCATCTGTGGGGCGAGCTGGAAGCGATTAATCTGGTCACCCCGCAGGACATCTTCGCACTCGTGCCCGACAAAGAGGTGAAACCTCCCTATGTTGCTCGCATGAAGGCTGGCAGCTGCACCTTCCACCACGGGCTGACGTTCCACTATGCGGGAGCGAACCATACCGACCGTCCACGCCGCGCGATGGTGACCATATTCATGGCAGACGGCACCCTGTACAACGGCAAGCCCCATGTGGTAACCGATGGACTGGGCTTACAGCCGGGTGAGCCTTTAGCCGGGGAGCTGTTCCCTGTGCTGGCGGAAGGTGCCTAGCTACTCCGCGTGTACGACTGCCAGATGTGGCTTCAACGGGCTGGGGAAAGGGCTGTCGGGGCCGGAGCCATAATGGGGTGCGTTCACGTAGTGCGGAAACTCCCACTCCCCCAGCCCGCGCTTCAGCTCCGCGCGAATCTCCCAGAGCGACCGACGCGGCGGAGGCAACAGGATAACCTGTGGAACGGCAGGCGGTGGGGTTACGGTTACCATCGGCGGGGAAACCGTTGGGATCGGCATCGGCTTGGGCGCGGGCAGAACGTAGCCTCTGTGGAACATCGTGGATGGCTGGCGAGGCGATCGACCGACAAGTAACCCCAGCGACGCAAGCATGCCGAAAACGCCCGTAACGGCAACCACAGCAGCGATTTTGCCTGTACGCCTCGCCCGACCGGGCGAACCATGCGCCCGTTGCATCATCGGACCCATATCCAGAGATGTTCTTTCCACAAAAGACCCTACAGGCGTGGAGTAGCCATTCGCCCGTAAAACGAATATACTACTATAGTGTACTGCTTTCAGCACACAGGGGTCAATATGACGACGGCAACGGAGACGACAAAGCCACCTCTAACCGTATGGACAGCACGCGCACTGGGTGGGAAAACCCGTCGGTGCATTCAGGCCTGCCTGAAAGAACGGGCGCAGGCGTGTCTGGTGCTGCCGTCGGAAACGCAGTCGGAGGTTGCCCGCGCCATCCTGAAAGCGGAGGGCACGCCCCCCGAACAGGCTGACAGGACGGTACGGAGCCTGTATGCTTTCGCCTCCGAGGTGGCGCTAACCGCAGGAGGAGCGCGGGTGGTTCCCCTGCACCTGCGCCGCTGGATCCTTCGCAGGGCGATTCGCTTTCTCGCTCAACCTGGAAGTCTTCTGGAACACGCTGTCGGCCGCGATGGTATACTCACTCTGCTCTCGGCGTGGGCAAGGGAGATGGCTCGCGAGGGGATTTCACCGGAAGCGTTGCAGAGTATGGCTCAGCACTCACAGGAAAGGGAGAAAGTGGACGCACTGGCGCGGGTGTGGGGCTCCTATCGCCGCTTGCTCACCCAACAAGGCTGGCAAGAGGAAGACGATGTGTACCGTATCGCCGCCGCAGCATTGCGCGATGCACCTCGGACCCCTCGTATCCCGCGCCGTGTGCTGTTTGACGGCTTCGCCCGTTTCAGTGCCAGTGAATTGGAGTTCTTACGTGCCCTCGCCGAAACTGGGCGTGACCTGGTGGTCACACTCTGCTGGGAAGAAGGGCGAGACGCGCTGTTCGAAAGCACTTCTGCTACGCTGAAATGCCTGCAAGAACATTTTGAAGTGCGCCACGAACAGTTGTCCCTGTCACAGGATGAACAAACATCCTCAACGGTTCTGCACATTGCTGCGCATCTGCTCTCCCCTGCGCCTGTCGGGGCAGCCGTACAGGTATCGCCGTCTGTGGAGATATGGGAGGCACCGTATCTGCTTGCGGAGATCGAGTGGATTGCCCGTGAAATCACGCAGCTACACCGCAACGGCATGGCGTGGGGTGAGATTGCGGTACTCTGTCGTGACCTGCCCGATGTGCTGCTGACCATCGAAGCGGTGTTCTCCCGATTTGCCATCCCCACGCAGAGCTTTGAGACCAGACCCCTGAGCGAGCATCCGCTGACACGCGCCCTGACCGTTTTCCTGCACCTCCATACAAGTGACTACCCACGCGAGTCCGTATTGCAATGGCTGAAAAGCGGCTATCTGCCGATAGACATCATGGATGCAGACCGTCTCCGCCTGCTGGCGGTTCGCCGGGGGATACGTTCAGGGGCAACAAACTGGCTGCGCCTCCCCGAGCAGGCATCGGGTGAAGGCAATCCGGCAGCAACTCTCCTTCGCGAGACCATCGAGTGGACACAGGCTCTGGCACAATCCCCCACTCCGAAGCAATGGCTGGACACGTTAGAAAGGGCACTGAGCTCCATGAAGTTCGGCTCTGTGCTGGCAGCGGAACACGGCGATGCTCTCGCGCAGGCTCTGGAGGTAGCGCATCAGGTGGTTGCCTTGCTGGACGCGGAGGAGCCCGGCACGCCGACCGACTGGGCGCGAGCGGTGGAACAGGCATGGGCGGTAACTCCCCAAAGGCACAGCTACTCCCTTCGCAACGCGGTGTGGCTTCTGGAGGCTGCCCGCAGCCGTCCCCTGCGTCCACGTGTGGCGTTCGTCATGGGAATGCAGGAAGGGAGGTTCCCCAAACGCGCTACGGAGGATGCCCTCCTGCGCGATGACGACCGCCGCTGGGTGAACGAACATGCGGGTTGCTACCTTCCGCTGAGCACGGACAGCGCCGCTCTGGAAAGGCTTGTCTTCTATCAGGCAGCGACCTGCGCCTCGCAAAAGGTGATTTTCACCTACTCTCGCACCGAGGGCGACCACGATGTCCAACCCTCATTCTACCTGCGCTCTCTGCGCGAGATATTCCCTCCCGAAGGCATCACCCAGCGCAGCCTGCGCCTCAACGACGTCACCGCTCCCCTCTCACACACGGTGGACGAACGAGATATGGAGCGTACCCTGGTGGACTCGCTCTTCGACTTTAACCCGCACACGCGCCGCGAGATGGATACCACCGAACGACTGCACACCGCACAGACCCTTCATCGCTGGCTGAACGAACATCCCGAAAGGTGCAGGCAATGGTGGCGGTGGCGCTTTTTGCCCGATTTCCCCCGCCTCACCACCCGCATTCCACATCCCACCCGCCGCGCGTACTCGGCAAGCGAACTGGAAGATTTACAGCAATGCCCCTTCCGGCATTTCGTACGGTGGGAGATGAAACTGCGTGGGGAGAGAACGCACTACGCCACCGGACAGGGTCGCTGGCTACACGCGGTGCTGCATCGCCATCAACGCAACCAGCAACAGCCTCTGCATACTCTGCTGCAGGAGATAGCGCAAGAGCAACCTGTAGACCGTCCCATCGGGGAACGGCAACTGCTGTTACAACAGCTGGAAGATATGGTGCGCTCGGTGCTGGAACGCGAAGAGCAGATATACACCGCGTTTGGTTTGCAGACGCTGTATACGGAAGCGGTTTTCGGTCCTGCCCCGGACGACGAGGAACAAACCCTGCCAGTTACTCAGCCACCGCTGCACCTGACCCTGCCCAATGGAGAGAAAATGCGGATATGCGGCAGGATAGACCGCGTGGACATCTGCCCGCAGACATCTGCAGCCGTACTGATCGACTACAAACGCAACCTGAGAGACAGATGGTGGCAGGAGATACAGACGGGCGAAGATTTACAGACGATTCTGTACGTGGCTGCGCTGAGGCAGGTATGGAAGCTGACGCCTGCTGCCGTCGCGCTGGATGGCGCGCTGGAAGGCAAACGGTGCCGCATACTGTTTACCGACACGCTAAATACCGACCTCCTGCAACGGCTGGGCAAACAATCTCAGGAGGATTACAACGTGGTACAGCATGTGCACGGCGAACGCTGGAAAAGCATCGAACGCACCGCCGCGCGCAAGATTAGCGAACTGCTGAACCGCCTGAAAGCAGGCGACATTGCGCCCGTACCCGGAGACCATTGCAGCCTGTGTGAATACAGCGGAATATGCCGCACGGTCAAGGGCACGGACACGCCCGTGCACGATGGCGAACCTTATCCCTCAAACGAAAAAAAACTTGTGAAAAGTGCGGGTTCTTATGGAACAACCCCTTTGAGAACCCTCCTCCCGCAGGTACTGTATTTTACTCTGGTGTCCGCCGCAGCCAGCGGCGTTTGAATAGGCACAGGCTACCACCTGTGCCATTTGCTTTACGGTTGCCAGTCTACCCGTACACCGACCCCCTTGGCGCGGTTCGGAAAGCTCAGGAGCAGGTAGTGCCCCTCAGCCCGTGTGTTGACGTCCACCGCGTTACCTCCGCTATCCCAGGCACGCATCCGCGCTGGTGTTCTACCCGCCGTGTGGAGCCGTACCGCCGCAGTGGTTCCGCTCGGCGCTTTGATAAAGAAAGCGGTTAACTTGTCGTCCGCCTGCAGGTGCGTAATCCGCGCCGTAGCGTGCAACACAGCAGGAGATTTCAGTCTCTCTGGCAGCGCTTTGAAAAGTCCCCAGCCTCCTGCAGGCACGGAGGGATTGGTTACCACAGGCAGGTCCGGTTGCAGCACGTTGACGTATGTGCCGCGAAGGGTCACGCCACGTTCGAAACAGCGCACAATGGTGTAGTCCCCTCGCTTCAGCACCAGATTGCCGCTCTCGGTGTAAGGGATGCACAGCCCGACCAGCCCCCTCAGCAGCTCACCCCCTTCACGAGAGGACGCGAACATCTCTGGGGGCAGGGAGCACACCAGTACACCTCCCTTTCCCAGCGATTGACGCCAAACCACCGGCTTGCCGCTGGCTTCATCTTTCATCAGCACCTCTGCCCCACGGGGCGGAGCCGTCACAGTGATGGTGGAGAGTGTTCTGACCGAAAACCGCGCCGGCAATCGGGTGTGTGAAGGATTCGTGCGCACCAGTGCGCGACCTTGCCACGGCTGACCGCTGGCGCAGACCTCAAACTGATTGCCCATGTCGACCTCTAAAGTCACCTGCGCCCCTTTGCGTGCAGGAAAGCGATACACCCAGAATGCTTGCCCATCGGCGAATCGCGAGCCACCCACCAGACCCGAGCTGGCATCCGCAACCAGATACGCTTTCTCTGTGGGAGAACCCACCCGGAATCGGACTCTCGTTTGTCCGTCTACCTGCAGATGGAGCTCCGTCACCCAGGCGCCCCACCCGTCCGAGGGCTGTGCATCACTGAAGCGCACCAGCACACTGTCGTTTTCTCTCACAAAAGAAGAGAGGTCTATCCGGTAACGTCGGCGGTTGCTGAGGTCGGTGATGCTGCGTTCCTCACGAGCAACTGTTGTCCATGAGGGCATTGGCGGCATACCCAGAGGCTCTCTTTTCAGCATGGCACCCCACAGTGTCGTAAACAGATGCTCCAGAGGCGATTTGTAGCCCGCTTTGACCCACCACGCATCCGCCACACCAGCGTACGGCGAGTCATCTCCCGCGATGATGAGCCATCCCCCCTGCTCCACCCACCTATTGATAGCGCGATGGGTCTGTGCCGCAGGCGGTGTCATCGTATCATAGTTCAGCAATAACACCTTGAAGCCGTTCAGGTAGCCTGGCTCATGTGCCCAGTCCAAAGAAAGCACCTGTACGGGGATGCCCTTCGTCAGCAGGGGGTAAGTCAAACCGTCAAAGTTCTCCCAGCGGCTGCGCGCCGGCTCCGCCCGTTGCCACATCATGCTGTCAGCCGTAAAGGTAGCGATGCCTGAAGTGCCCGCTTGCAGGTGGGCACCTTTCTGTTCGGGCATGGACTGAAGCACGCTCAACACGGAAAGCACCTGCGTCGCCTGCGCGTCGGGCACGCGCCCAAAGATGCGCTCGGGCCACGGCATGGCTTCATAGCGCGCTACCTGCGGAAACATCAGCGCCGCGATCAACGTCTGCTCATAGTTGCTGCGATAGTCCTCCATCGTGCGGTTGGGGTTGTCCTCGACGGGGTCCATCAGGAACCACATCACTTTGCCTGTGCCTCGCACCAGATGCCACAGCGAAGAGTACTCCAGATAGGCGGTCTCGAAGGTGCGTTCCGCCCTGACGCCATCCAGCAGGCAGGGCGTGCGTGCCGTTCCCGTCCACACCTGCCCGATAATCTCCTGCAGTTCGGGCATCGCCACCGCCGCCGCGTGTGGAAAGACGATGCCCCAGTTCGCATAGTTGATGGGACTGTGAATCGCCAGCATCCGGCGAGCATCCGGCTTCACCCGTTGCGCTTCGCGAAGCATCTCCCGGATGATATTCAGCTCCATCTGAGCCTTTAACCGCTCGCTGCGCCACCTCGCCAGCGGGCTGCTGTGCGGCGGCTGCCATTCCTCTCCATACACGCGTTGCCACTCCTGCTTAAAGCTCTCTTCGTAACCGGCGCGCGCGAAGTACTCCGGCTCTTCGGGAACAATAGCCGCTGACCCGTTTGCCAGTGCCTCGCGAACGTACTGTTTTGCCGCCTCGACCCGCGCGGGCGCGGGAACCATGTAGTAGCTGACGCGCTCGATCACTAACGGCAGACCGTACCGGTCGCGCTGCACTTCGTCGGGGCGAGCCTGCGCATAGTCCGTATACGTGCGGAAGCCATACATCGTGTGTACGGTGTAACCTGCCTGCAACCATGAACGTATCCGCTCTGCCTGCGAAGAGTACACGATAGCCACATCGGCGGGCACGGCGATAGAAGGTTGATACATCGCGCCTGTCTGGAAGGAGGTTACCGCGTCACGCCGCACCAGAGGACGCAGCGACCCACCCAGCCGCTGTTGCAACGGGTCTGGGATACCATTGCCGTCCGCATCCGGCGGGCGGGCGGAAGGCTCCTGCGAATCCACATCCGCCATCAGCAAAGCAATGGCAAAAGCAAAAAACACCAGAATCTGTCGCATGACCACCTCCTCCATCCGAGTCCGAGCTCTGGGATAACATACCTTTCCTTCTCTCTACCCGTTATGGCACTATCACCATGTTCTTGTCCGGCGAGGACGATTCATCCTGCCTGCGGTTGCGCATGATACCCTTCCAAAGTATAATGATTCAGGTTACCCTGATGCGAGTGGACTGTACGGGCGTTCGAAACCACACAGAATGTAGCCGCAGGCTTTAGCCTGCGTCCAAGAAGCCTGCGTTTCTGGAGGGCGAAACACGCAGTCACGAGGTCATGACAATGAGTGTTTTTGACGGCAGACGAATACCTGCAGACAAAATGGGGTTAGACTGGGAGGGCATTCGGCGCGGCGACTACAGCGACCGCTACTTCTGGAACGGCATGACCATCCTGACCCATCTGGCACGGGAACGGTATCGTTTTCAGGGACACTCTTCCCTGCTGGAGGCGCAGGGTATCTTCGACTACCATCACCTGCCCACCGGCGACATGGTGGTGGAGATGCAGTGGTTTCCCCGCCGCAAGCCCTTCACGGTGGTGGCAGGCGTGGACGCCGCAGTCGCCATATTGCAGCGGTGCAGCGGCGAGTGGGATGGAGATACCTTCATCCCCACCGGCGACCGGCTACAGATACTGGCGGTGCAGGACGGGGACATTGCCCCTTACGCGGGCAACCCGATAGAGATTACCCCCGTGCTGAAGGTGCGGGGGCGCTACCGCGATTTCGCCATTCTGGAGACGCCCACGCTTGGCGTACTGACCCGCGCCAGCCGCATCGCCACCAACACCTACCAGCTGTTGCAGGCGGCACGAGGCAAGCCAGTGCTCTTCTTCCCCGCCCGCTTCGACCTGCCCGCCACACAGGCGATGGACGGCTACGCATACTATATTGGCGTGCAGCGATATAACCACGACTTCAGCGGCAGCACTGCCCCCTTCGTCTCTACGCCGGCACAGGCGTCGCTGTGGGGTGGTAGAGCAGGCGGTACCGTCGCCCACGCCATGATTGCCTGCTTCCTCGGCGACACCACCGAGCTGATGCTGCAGTTCGCCCGTATCCTGCCGCCGGAGGTGCCCCGCATCGCGCTGGTGGACTTCCATAACGACTGCGTGCGCACGTCGCTGCAGGTCGCCAGAGCCTTCTTCGATCGCTACCGACAGGCGGTAGATGCCGGCGACCACGAAACGGCACAGCGGTATCGACTGTACGGCGTGCGCCCGGACACCGGCGGCGAGTTGCGCGACCGCAGCCTCCAGCACCTGCCCGACGACCCCAGCCTCTACGGCGTTAGCCCTGCGCTGATTCGCGCCCTGCGTGACGCCCTCGACAACGCGTGGAAAGACTGGAACATCCCCGCTGAATGGCGCGAGCGCGCCGCCGAGTGGTGCCGCCAGATTAAAATCGTGGCGACGGGTGGCTTCAACCTGCAGCGCATCCGCCAGTTCGAAGAAGAGGGTGTGCCGGTGGACGTCTATGGCGTCGGCTCCTCCTTCTTCTCCAACAGCTCCGTCGAAGGCACGATGACCGATTTCACCGCCGACGTGGTGCGCGTGCAGATAGACGGACGCTGGGTGCACATGGCGAAAGAGGGGCGTCGCGCCTGCGAAAACCCCAACCTGCAGTCAGTGGAGGAGATGCTATGAGCGAGTGGGTCCTGCCCTCCGCGGAGCAGATAAAGCATCATGTGCTGAGCAACCTCGCCTTCTGGGCGGAGCACGCGGTGGACCGCGAACACGGCGGTTTCTGGACGCACCTGAACCGCGACGGCAGCCGCTACGGCGACGGGCAGAAGTTTCTGGTGATGCAAACGCGCCTCATCTACGCCTTCTCCATCGGCGCAATCTGGAGCGGCGACAGCTTCTGGAAGCACCTCGTGGAGTATGGCTTGCGCTTCCTGCAGGATAAGATGCACGACCCTAAATGCGGCGGCTGGTTTTGGACTGTGTCGCGCGATGGGGAGCTGACCAATGGCAGCAAGATGGCATACGGGCACGCCTTCGTGGCATACGCCCTCGCCTGCGCCGGGCACGCCCTGCAGGACGACGCCCTGCTTCACGATGCGGAGGACGCCCTGCACTGGATGTACGAGCATCTGTGGGACAGCGAGCGGGGCGGCTACGTGCAGTCGCTGACGCGGTGCCTGTTCCCGCTGGACAACACGAAACGACTGGACACGCAACTGCACAGCATGGAAGCGGCGTCGGCGGTGGCGGCGTTCACAGGTTCGGCGTTCGCGCGAGAGCATCTGCGCGAGCTGGCGCAAACCGTGGTGACGCGCACCCTCCATCCGAACGGACGATGCGCCCGCGAGTGGTTCCTGAACGACTGGAGCGAGAACGTGGATGCGACCGGCGGGCACGTCAGCATCGGGCACAATCTGGAGGCGGCGTGGTTCCTGCGGGTTGCGGGACTGCAGCTGGGCGCGGACGCCTTCATCCCCGTCGCCGATGCCCTGTTGACCTTCTGCCTGCAGCACGGATGGGACGAATCCCGCCATGCCTTTATCCAGACGGTAACGCCAGAAGGCCACGCGGTGAACCGCCACCTCATCTACTGGACGCAAGGAGAAGCGATGGGCGCACTGTCCCTGTGGTGCCGGCTAACGCAAAAGGAGTGCTACCGCCAGCGGCTGGCGCAAGTGTGCCATACGGTGCTGTCCCGCTTCCACGACCCCGACTACGGCGACTACTTCGAGACGCTGGACGAGTCCTCTCAGCCCTCGCACACCTGCAAAGGCAGTGCATGGAAAGCGGCGTACCACCTCACGCAGGCGTGGTGGCATGTTGCCAGAAACCTGTACGACACGGACATAACATGCGTGTTGTAAGCGGGGTGCCCCTGCACCCTCCAGGAGGTCTCCGGCAGCTTTACTTCGGCTCCTTGCGCCATGCGTCGATGTTCGCCTAATAGGCGCGGGAACCCGGCTTGGGCAAGCGGTAGTACGCGGTAGACCTGCTATCCCACGCAATCTCGTCCGTGTGTAACTGCACAGAGAGTGGTTCTAACCGTTGGCCCGGCTTCCGCGCAAAACGCCCCAGCACGTTGCCATCCCTGTCCAGAAGCAGGGTAGCCATTGGTCTAAAGTCACCGGAAGGCTTTTTCTCCAAGCCCAAGAGGAAAAGATTATCCGCACCGCCACGCTCAATCCCATTGCAATACGCAGGCAACGCGCGCGTCCGAAGCAGTTTCCCCTCCCCATCATACACGAACAGCAGCGAGTGCGCCCAGTCGTCGTTGAAGGCGCAAGCCACCACCAGCACGCGACTGCCGTCCCGAGTCACACTCAGCCAGAAGCAGAGCCTTCTATACTGCTTTTCATGCTCCTCCCAAAGGGGGGCTATCTGCTTGCCCGTCACCGTTTCCGGATGTTCCACCGCCTCCCACACCAGCAACGGCGCAATCCACCGCTCACCCCACTCCGCATCCAGACAGGCGACCCGATACCGCATCCGCCGGCTCCCCTCCGGATCCTGCCAGAGCAGAACGGCTGTATACCGGTCGTTCAGTGTGCCCGCACAGTATGTCTCAGCGACAAAGCCCCACTCTTCGGGTTTCCACACCCACAGCACCTCTTCTCGCACCTCTAAGTCCTGCCGGCGTGTCGCGCCGGGAAACTTCCATCGGAAGCGTTTGCGCACCCCGGCGTATACATTGGGGGCATCCACGCGACCGGAAAGCATCGCGTCGCCCGCTCGCTCGGGAGCCGGGCGCACGAACTTCGGCTTGATCTCGGGATGTGGGTATAGTAACCAGTAGATGAGATTGGGGGCTACATGGGGATTGCGCACGATATGGGTGTATAGGCTTCCCGCCCGAAGCGTATTCCTGGTCAGTTCTTGCGCTTTTTGCATCTGTAACCTTCATCAGACGTTCCTTCCCATGCAGGCAGGATGAGGGGAATGTCCTGTTCCCAGTTTCCGCTCAGCAGTTTGGCATCGAACTTGCCCAGATCAGGCTGCGTCCATCCCGCAGTGGTCACCACACGGCTCAGCAAGCCAATGCAGAGCAATCCTTTAAAGAGTCGCATCGCAATTTCCCTCCTTCGCTAATTGGACGCGCCGAAGGCTCAGTGGGTAACAACTCTGCCTCAAGCGTGTTCGCTCAAGAGTCTGATGTGTGTCCCAGCGGCTGAAAGAGGCGGACAACGCGGGGACGAAACCTGCGTTCAGTTGCCCGGACAATCCCATGTCCAAACACCCCATCCCGCGCCATCATACGAACACACGTGTCCCGGCGCTGCTAGCCAGTTGTCGGAGATGTTGTGAATACGACCGGGCAGAACGCCTTTAGACGCGCTCTTCCCATCCAAACCGCACTATACCTGGCTCCCACACCTAACGGGCGCTCTGGGGTACAGGAGCCATCATGACCTTTACACCGTCCTCGCTGGGTGCAAGCCAGTAGACGTTGCCCTCTTTGTCCACGGTGATATTGCAGCGGCTGAAAGACTCGCAGATAGCACGTAACCCTACGAACTTGCCCGTCTTATCGTATTCCACCACCCCGATATACCGCTGGTAGTCCTGCTCGAAAAGAGGCACGTCGTATACCACCCTTGGGTAGCGGGTCAGGTAAAAGTGGCCCCGACCATCGACGGCGTGCAGACCGGTGTAGAACGGCAACTGCTTCTCTACCTCACTCAATTCACCGCTCGGCAGTTGCACTTCTCTCAGCAGCCTTCCTTTGTCGTCATGCACTAGAATCTTGAGGCGGCAGCCTTCGGTCCAGTCTACTTCGGTATAGTATACTTCGCCCGTTCTGTAGACATACCACTTCTTACCGGGAACGCCAGGGTCGGCTTCCTCTATCTGATACAGGTATCCGCGATGCGCATTGACCTGAGGGGAGTCGGCCGTTTCGGGTACCTTGTCCAAAGTGCCGGTCACGGGGTCGAGCCGATATCCATCACCCACAATCAAGCGACCGTCAGGCAGGCACTTCAGGTCAAGTCCTATGATGTCGTAGCGACTAGTAGACTTCGCCAGCGACCGGGCTTGCTCCACAGCTGGCTGCAAAGAGGACTCTACTTGCTTCAGTCGCTTGCCGTCTCGCCCAGTAACCAAGATCTTCTCTTTGCCCGGCTCATAGCAAAACGCCATGACTCTGCCTTGCGAGTCAACGGCGGGAATGCTAACCGATTTGTCTTCAGGGTCCGCCTGCACGGGGAGCCGCTTGAGAAGCCTACCACTTCGGTCAAACAGCCTTACTCCGCCGGGTAACACGAGGTAGACACTGTCTTCTGAGCTGACGTGCAGCTCACATGGACCATACCAGTCGCCCTGTTCCACAGGTCTATAAAGTTGGTCAGAACCACTGCCCCATCGGATGGTAAACAACACCTGCGGTTTGGTCAGCAGATGTGCACTCAGGTCGGGCTGCTGTGGTACCGGCGGCTGTTGGTCAGCGGGAAGAGCAGTCAGGCATGTCATCCACACGACAGTCCATGCCAAAAGCGCTTGCGGCTTCATTGGTTAGACCTCCTTCGTTCTATTGTGGGTAAGACTTGAGCCTGTAGGGACGGAAGCCCCTGTCTCTCCAATAACTAGCGTTTTTAGGACAGCGATGGGTTGTATTGTATAAACTCTGTGGTTCCCCTTCCGGCGCGGCACCGTGTGCATCGAGAACCTCGTCTGTCGGATTTGTTGCCGTACCATTGACCCGATAGATCGTAACCACGTGCACCCCAGCTCTGGCAAGAATGTCTCCAGGTTCTCGCTGTTCCCATGTAATCGGAATGCTATACGTTTCGGTGACCAATGCAGAGACTGTGTACGGTTCCAACGGCCAGTTATAGCCTGCGCGTTTGGCTGCAGCATTGACAACGCCGACGCAATCGAAGCCGTACCCATTGTAAGCGTTATCATATCCGGAGGCATCCCCCCTTACGTCCTCCGCTTTGCCACCATACCACCGACCGCCCCACTCGTATGGCACACCAAGGCAGCTTGTCAGCCACTGCAAGTATGAACGACGAAGCGGGTCCGCTTGCCAACTATTGTCAATCTCTCCATTTCGCACGCTGATGCGAACGGGGTACTCTTCCCGTTCGTCACAGTTTTGGCTCCAGGTCAGGTCCCAGTTGACCGGTGATGGATTAGGAGATTGGTAGCGGCCCGGGGCCGGCGCAGGACTTGCCACGACACGCCTCTGTCCACGAACCCACCATATCACACGCACAGCGTAGCGTGAAGTACCGAGTGCAACTGGGAGAGCGTCCGTCCCCCAGCCGATACTTAGACTCGTGAAAGGCGGGTAGTAGTAATAGCGATGGATATGTTCCGCTCTGTTGTTGCATGTGCATTTAAAATCTGTCTGTTTGAAAGATAGGTTCTGCTCCGAGTCTACGCTGTGTGTCAAACGATACCATGAGAAGTGTAACATACCACCCGGCCAACGGTATACTCGCTGCGCTGCGTCCAAACGTGGTAAAGAATCCTCGTTCCAAATAATGGGGTCCCCATCGGTACCAGTCGCAAACCAGTAACCATCGTTCTCAAACCACCCGCTGCTGCTGTTCCTGAACCCCATGCCGCAGAAGGCGTAGTATCCCTGCCGGGTACGGACCCATACGATAGCCCTGAGCGCTACTGTGTCCGTGGTAAAGGGATAGGCTCGAGCGCGTTCTGTCAGGTTACGGTAATATACCCGCACCTTGTCTATCTCCACGTGTAGTTGCGCATTCAGCGGCAAGGCAAATTTCCGCCGGTGATGCTTCTCCTCTGCCGCATGGTCATCCACCGCGTGAACCATAAACAGGTATTCGCCGGGAGTAACCATCAGGCTCACCGGCACCCGCACCAGAACCCCATGCCTCACCCCGGATGCGCTGGCGGTCAAGCCGTCGGGCTGGTGGTTGTGCTCCACACAGGGCAATTGCGCCAAATCCCACGTGCCGATGCGCTGTAACTCGGGGTCAAACAGCCATATCTCCCCACGGTGTGCGTTCGTGTTCAGGCTGTCTTTCAACACATACCAGCGGATGAAGTAGAGATGTTCATCATCCGTCTCATCCTCTGGCGTTTCCCTGTCATCATACCCCCAGTACTCGGCATACAGCATTGGCTCGTTGTTCTCGTCAACCGCCCGCTCAATGAACAGGTAGTCCGAACGATTGCTATCCCGGTCCGGCGGCGCACTGCCATAAAGGTACGCGCCCAGCCGATATACATATACCCCCGCAGGCGCAACCGTGCCGTCATCCAAACGACCATCCCACGTCCATGACCAGCTGCCCGGACGAGAAACGTTCGCAAACTCCTTCACCACGACCGCGTTCTGGTTATCGTCACTGCGGAATATCTCCACCTTCACCGTGCACGTCCCCGCCTGCGCGTGCTGCAACTGCGCCGAAAACACCACACCACTCATCTCATCCGGCTTCCACACAACGTAGGGCTCTTCCCGACTGTCCACCAGCACCAGATTGCTCATGGTCAGCATCATGGTCGCCGTCTCTTCATACACCTCATCGTGGAAAGGTATCGGACCCGTGACGTAACGCACCGTCACCTGTATCTGGTATGTCCCGTTGTGCCCCGCAAGGTTGACAACAGTTCACCTATCCATTCAACCACCACTTTCGAACACCCTTCTGTTGTTGAAGAGGGCCCTGCGAGCCATCCGCTGCGCACCTCTTGCAAAGCAAGGCTCGCGCCCAGCAGCTGACCAGGTTTTCATGTCTAACCGAGAGGCTCGCCCTCCAAAAAAGCAGGCTACAGCCTGTTGCCAACCTATCCGATTCCCCCATCTTGGGGCAGTTTCGGAAACAATTGCGAAGCGCGCTGCGTGGGGACAGGCTCTGATGAACCAACCACCACCCTCAGCTCCACGGAAGCCTCGCCTTGCACCGCTCAGGGCATCCGCTCAGTCATTCCGGACGGTGATATCCGCCTGCTCTACATTCAGTCCCCAGATTTGTATCTGGCGGGGGTCTGTCGGCTCGGCGCAGCGGAACTCGATAACGCGCGGCTCTGCGGGCAGCAGGAACAGGTAGTTATCGCTGACCTGCACCGCGTCCAGGGGGAACACCAGATGCACGAAGTGCGCATAAGCATCCGCGCTGAGCTCGCACTGCCACCGGCAGCCCTCCTCGCCCAGCGGCTTGAACACGGCGCGCACTGTTGCTTTGGGCATCTGCAGGTGCTTCCATTCCGCGAAGAAATGCACGTTGTCGGGGGCAGGCGCACCTCGCTTCACCTGCACCACTAAGAACTCCTTGCGCGTATCCTGCGCAGGAGGCAGCTGCAGGAGCTGCTGCGCGCTGTTGGCAGGCACTTTGACCCGATGCACCTCGTCGGAGAGCGTCTCGCCGTCCAGCCGCATCCGTCGCACGCGCAGTTCGCTGCTCACTTCCTGAAGCGTATCGTTCACGCCCCATAGCGTTACGGAGCCGTCCTCTTCCTGTCGGAAGGTGTACAGCAGCGGTGAGTACGCGCGGGTCACGGTGTGATACGCCCCTTTGGGGTTCAGGTAGTAGTCAATGACGCTCCAGGAGATGCCAGGCCAGCAGTCGTTTAGCTGCCAGAAGAGCGCGCCGCTGCACTCGAACTTGCGCCGGCGGTAGTGCTCGATGCCGAACTTCAGCCCTTCCGCCTGCACCAACTGCGACAGCAGCACGAACTCCTCGATACTGCGCGGCTGCCACACATGTGCCTCGAACAGCTTCTCCTTGCGCGAGGTATCGGGGTCCTTGATGCGGTACAGAAAGCCCTCGCTGTCGTAGAAGAACTGCTCGGGTGGGATGTTGCGTTGCAGGGTGCGCAGGGCGGGCGCACCGTGCATCCCGAACTCGCTGATGAACCGTCCCCTGTCCTCGGCGTAGTGGCGGTACGACACCCCCTCCGGTGTGGGGTTGGCACGCGGTTCCTCCCGGCTCTTGCGCGGGTAGACCATACCTGCCCACACCTGCCAGTTGTGTTTGTCGCCCGCGAGGTCGCTGTTGGCATCGTCTCCGCCCCAGGGGCTGCCCGGCCAATAGAGTCGCGACGGGTCTAACGCCGCGCATACCTGTGGCAGTATCTCGTCGTAGATGCGCTTGCCGAAGAAGGGGAAATCGGGTTCGTTCCAGTGAATCATGCTGTCGATCCACTGGTTCTCGTTGTTACCGCACCACAGGGCGATGCACGGGTGATTACGTAACTGCTTCACCACGATTTCTGCTTCCCGACGCACCTCCTTCACAAAGTCCTCATCATCGTCAGGGTAGGCGGCGCAGCTGAACATGAAGTCCTGCCACACGAGGATGCCCAGCTCATCGCAGGCGTTGTAGAACTCGGGCGACTCGTAGATGCCTCCTCCCCACACGCGCAGCATGTTCATGTTGGCTTCGCGCGCCATCTGCACCAGCCAGCGGTAGCGCTCGGCGGGAATGGAACCAATCAGGTTGTCGGCAGGTATCCAGTCTGCCCCTTTGGCAAACACCTTCACGCCGTTCAACACAAAGGTGAAGTTGGTGGTGTCGGGTTCCCTGCCGGGCGACTGGTCTACCTCGATGGTGCGCACGCCGAAGCGTATCGAGTCCGTGTGGATTACATTCGCGCCGTCCAGCAGCTCTGCTTCCACAGTGTACAGGTGCGGCGTGCCCAGGTCGTGTGTCCACCACAGCTGCGGCGCCTCCATCCACAGGGTGGTCTCCGCCCTCCCATCGACGACGGGAGCAACCACCCGCCAATCCTGCCCGTGGTCGCGCACGAAAAAGGTCACCACCAGCGGACGATTGTTCTCGCCAACGGGTTCTATCTCCGCGCTCAGGCGCACCTGTGCTCCGTTTCCATCAAGCCGCTCGGTGTAGGCAAACAGGTGGGCAATCCGCGCCACCGAGTGCGCCTCCAGCCGCACAGGTCGCCACACGCCCACCGTCACGAAGCGAGGTCCCCAGTCCCAGCCCCAATTCATCTGAGCCTTGCGCAGCCACACTCTCGGCTTGTAGAACGCTGCCCAGTAGCGAGAGACGTCCTTCTTCTCCGCTTCCAGCACCACCGGGTGGAAACAGATGGCAAGCAGGTTCTGCTCGTCAAGCCGCAGGTGCGAAGTCACGTCAAAGCGGTAGGGGGTGAACATATTCTGTGCGAAGCCGACTTTCTCACCGTTCAGGTAGACTTCGGCGAGAGTGTCCAGTCCCTCGAACACCAGGTCGAACCGCTCTCCGCGAAGGTCTGCGGGCACGGTGAAGGTCGTGCGGTACCACCATTCGTAGTCCTCCACCCAGCCGCACGCTTCCGGGTTTTCGTCGTAGTAAGGGTCGGGCAAAACGCCTGCGTGAATGAGTGCGGTGTGTACGTCGCCGGGTACCTGCACGGGTATGGCTTCGCGCTCGTCAAAATCCGCAGTGTGTGCGCTCTGTTGCAACCCTTTGCCCGGCTCAAAGTAAAACAGTTTCCAGGTTCCGTCCAATGAGAACTCCATTGCCAGTACCTCCTGCCGTTCTGTTATACCGAACAAAAGCGGTTTAGTCAAGCTGGAAAAAGCGCGAGGACGAGAAGGCGGGAATAGCCGTGTGTCCATAGACCTCTGGAAGTACCTGTCCAGTCAGCCGGCACGGGGCAATTCGCCAGACCTGGGGTCACTCCGCCCAGAGCATATTTACGGACATAGCCCATGAGGGTCACGAAGGCTGTCATGCTGAACGAAGTGAAGCATCTCGTCGCTCCTCACCCGAAGCAACCCCTTCCGAGAGATTCTTCGCTGATGCTCAGAATGACACGAAAGCTGTCATGCTGAACGAAGTGAAGCATCTCGTCGCTCCTCACCCGAAGCAACCCCTTCCGAGAGATTCTTCGCTGGCGCTCAGAATGACACGAAAGCTGTCACGCTGAACGAAGTGAAGCATCTCGTCGCTCCTCACCCGAAGCAACCCCTTCCGAGAGATTCTTCGCTGGCGCTCAGAATGACACGAAAGCTGTCACGCTGAACGAAGTGAAGCATCTCGTCGCTCCTCACCCGAAGCAACCCCTTCCGAGAGATTCTTCGCTGATGCTCAGAATGACACGAAAGCTGTCACGCTGAACGAAGTGAAGCATCTCGTCGCTCCTCACCCGAAGCAACCCCTTCCGAGAGATTCTTCGCTGATGCTCAGAATGACACGAAAGCTGTCATGCTGAACGAAGTGAAGCATCTCACCGTTCCCCACCCCAAAACCACTGCGCTCATCCAGCCATGAAACCTTCCATTGCGTTCCCCCACTTTTGCTGCAGGCATAGCGGGCACAGACAGCCAATATATGTTTGAGAACTACGTGTGAAGCCTGTACCGAGGGAGGTCGTCTAAACACCCGATGAATTCGTTCTTTCGCTGCTTTGTATTTGCCGGGGTGACCCTCTTTTTGGCACACGCCTGCGTTGCCCAGACCGCTGTGCGTTTCGCCCGCTACCCTGCCCCTTCGCCCGACGGCAAACAGATTGCCTTCTCGTGGCAAGGCGACCTGTGGCTGGTGAGCAACGTGGGAGGCGAAGCAAAGCGTCTGACCGTACACGAGGGTTACGACTACGCCCCTGTCTGGTCGCCCGATGGCAGCAAAATCGCCTTCACTTCCGACCGCTACGGCAACGATGACGTCTTCGTGTTGAACCTGCGCGATGGCGCGATACAACGATTGACATACTGGTCTGGGCGAGACCGCGCGCTGGGCTGGACGCCGGACGGCAAGGCGGTGCTGTTCGAGTCCTCACGGGACTGGGAGCCTTACGGGGCAGAGCCGTGCGTCTACGTCGCGCCGCTGAAAGGCGGTACTCCCCATCGGCTACACAATGCCACCGGCACCCCTGCTGCCCTGTCTCCTGATGGGAGCAGCGTTGCCTTCGTGCGCCGCGAATCCAGCTGGTGGCGCAAAGGATACAGGGGAAGCGCCACTGGCGACATCTGGCTACACGACCTGAAGTCAGATAAGTTCTCCCGGCTCACGCAAACCGACACCCCCGACACCTTCCCGATGTGGTCGCCCGACGGCAAGACGCTATATTTCCTCTCTGAACGGGATGGCACGTACAACCTCTGGTCAATGGACATCGCGAGCAAAGCGGTAAAGCAACTGACCCGCTACAAGGGCGACGGCGTGCGCTTCCCGCAGATAGCGCGCAACGGCAGCCTCATCGCCTACGAGCAGGGAATGGATATCTGCACGCTGGACCCTGCGAACGGTGAAATCAAAGTGCTGACCATCACTGCCCCAGCGGCGGACGTGCGCAAGCCACAGGGCAGCTGGATGCAGGTGCGCGGCGACGTTTCTGAATACGCCATCGCCCCCAACGGCAAGGAGGTGGCGTTCGTGGTGCGGGGAGAGATATTCGTCACCCGTTACCCCGATGGCGGAACCGCACGACGCATCACCGAAACCGTGGAGCCAGAGTACGGGCTTACCTGGTCGCCCGATAGCAAATCGCTGGTCTTCGCCTCCGAGCGCGGCGGCAACACCAGTCTGTACCGCGTGACCTCCGACGACCCGGAGGAGCCGCGCCTGCGACGCACGGCAAAGCTGAAAACTGAGCGATTGACGAACTCTCCTTCACCCGATACTGCCCCCGTCTTCTCACCCGACGGCAAAAAGATTGCCTTCCGCCGCGGCAACGGCAATCTGGTGGTGCTGGAGCTGGAAACGAAGCAGGAGCGCACGCTGCTGCAACACTGGAATCTCGGGCAATTTGTGTGGTCACCAGACAGCCGCTACCTCGCGCTGGAAATGGAAGACAACGAGTATAACTCGGACATCTATATCCTGAACGTTGAGGACGGCAAGATGGTCAACGTCAGCCGTCACCCAAATAACGACACCAATCCCTCGTGGTCGTCAGATGGGCGCGCGCTGGCGTTTCTGTCGCAGCGGGACGGGCGAAACTTCAACATCTGCTACCTGTTCCTGCGCAAGGCGGACGACGAGAAGAGCAAAGCTGACTGGCAGGATGAGGAGGACGCCAAACACGATTCCCCCAAAAAACCCGAAGAGAAACCGAAAGACGCCAAAGAGAAAGAGCCCGTGCAGATAGATTTCGAGGACATCCACGACCGCGTACGGCAGGTCACCCGCTATGTGGGCGGTGTACAGGAACTCGCCCTTTCACCGGATGGCAAGAAAATCGCCTTCCGCAGCAGTTATCAGGGGCAAAGCGACCTGTATGTCATCGACTGGGACGGCAGCAACGAGAGGCGGCTAACCACGGGCGGCACTTCACCCAACGATCTGCGCTGGAGCACCGACGGCAACACCATCACCTTCCTGAGCCGCGGACGCATTTCGCGCATTGCCGCCGCGGGGGGAACGGTACAGGCGACTGACTTCAGCGCACAGATGCGGGTGGACTTCGCTGCCGAACGCGTGTACCTCTTTGACGCCGTGTGGCGCACCATCAACGAGGTGTTCTATGACCCGCAGTTTCACGGCACCGACTGGGCATCCATGCGTCTCAAGTATCGCCCCTACCTGCAACATGTGAGCGAAGACCGCGATTTCAGCGCGGTGGTCTATATGATGCTGGGCGAGCTGAACTCCTCGCATGTGGGCTATACGCCGCGCACCGCCGCAAATCCAGAAGCCACAGAGACAGGAATGCTGGGGGTGGTGTGGTCAAACCGTCGTGACGGCGATGGCTTGCTCATCGAGCGCGTAATCCCCAATACGCCTGCCGCCCGTTCTGATGTAGACCTGAAGCCCGGCGAGCGCATTTTGGCAATCAACGAGCAGCGCATTACTGAAACCACCAGCGTTTGGCAGCTGCTGAACGGCACCATAGGTGAGAAAACCCGCCTGCTGGTGCGCGCAGCCGACGGCACGGAGCGCATGGTGACACTCCGTCCCATTTCTCCTGCGGACTTCCGCCGTGCCCGCTACGACGACTGGGTGAAGCGCAACCGAAAATGGGTGGAAGAACAGTCGGCAGGCGCGCTGGGCTACGTGCATATTCAGGGCATGGGCGAATTAAATGTCTACGAGTTCATCCGCCAGCTGCACGCGGTGGCGGCGGGCAAGAAGGGACTGCTCATCGACGTGCGCTTCAACGGCGGCGGCTGGACCACCGATTACCTGCTGGCGATTCTCATGGCGAAGCGCCATGCCTACACCCTGTCGCGCGGGGGCGAGCCCGGATACCCCCAGGACCGCCTGCCGCTATATGTATGGACGAAGCCCATTGCCGTGCTGTGCAATGAGCGCAGCTTCAGCAACGCCGAAATCTTTACGCACGCGATAAAGACCCTGAAAAGGGGTCCCGTTATCGGAATGCCCACCGCAGGCGGCGTCATCAGCACAGGGCGTCGCACGCTCATCGACGGCAGCTCGGTGGCGACACCCGGACGAGGATGGTTCACCATTGACAGGGGCATCAACATGGAGCGCAACGGGGCGGTACCCGACCACGTGGTGGAGGACATGCCCGAAGACCTTGCAGCAGGTCGTGACCGGCAGCTGGAAAAAGCGGTACAGGTGCTGATGGACATTGTACGAACAGCGCCGCCAGAGTTTCCTCCTCATCCGCCAGTCGCGAAGTAGACATCTAATTAACTTGATTAAACAACGGCGGGCGTGCTATACTGTTACAACACACTTTGACCCGAAGAGGAGGAGACAACGCTGATGGAACGCCCCGGCGCTGTGACCTTTAAGGGACAGCCGTTGACGCTGGTTGGACCCGAGCTGAAACCGGGTGATAAGGCGCCCGAATTCACCATCATCGACCAATCGCTGCAGCCAGCCTCGCTGAAAGATTACGCGGGCAAGGTGATTCTGTTGAGTGTGGTTCCATCGCTGGACACGGGCATCTGCTCCGCGCAGACCAAGCGGTTCAACGAGGAAGCCGCACAGCTACCAGAAGACGTGGTCATCCTGACGGTGAGCATGGATTTGCCCTTTGCGCAGGCACGCTTCTGCGGCGCGGAGAACATCGACCGCGTGAAGGTACTGTCCGACCATCGTGACGCCTCGTTCGCACAGGCGTATGGCACGCTGGTCAAGGAGCTGCGGCTGGAGTCGCGTGCTATCTTCGTCATCGACCGCGACGGCATCATCCACTACGTGGAGTACGTGCCCGAAATCGCCAGCCACCCCAACTACGATGCCGCCCTGCAAGCGGTGAAGAGCCTGCTGTAGTCGCCAGCAAACCCGGCGGACGAATTCCCCCACACCTCTCCGACGAGGGCAGGGACACAGGGACACCCCTCTCCCGAAGCTTTGGGAGAGGGGTCGGGGTGAGGGCGAAACTGCATTCACTTATCTACTCGCAACCGCGCGGCTCAGGTCGACCTGCCAGGCGGGGAACAGACGGGGACGAAAAGGTGTCTCCGCACCGACGACGCCGACGCCCAGGTAGCCCTCAGCAGTCCGCTGGTATTCTTCCACCACCAGCGTCTCTTGATCCACCAGCCAGACCCAAGGTACCTCCGCGCGGCGGTAGGCGTCGAACTTTTCCACGCGGTCGTACGCCGCTGTGCTGGGGGATAGCACCTCCACCACAAGGTCGGGAGTTCCCTCAATGTACCCTTTCGCATCGTGGTACCGGTCAAGATGCTCCTTCGCCAAATACACCGCATCTGGTCCAAGCCAGTCACCTGTTGGAAGCGCAACGTTAATGTCTGCCCATACCTCTCCCAGGTCCCTTTCCCGAACGTGGTTCCACAGCGAAGCTGCCAGTCAAACAACCAGCTGCTGGTGGCGTCCAGAGGGTCTGTTCACCTCGATAGCCTCTCCACAAATATAGTCGTAATAGGGGGGCCCAGGGGGCAGCTGCTCGAACTGCTCCCGGCTCATGCGGATACGCCGAGATTGCGCAACGCTCGCCATGTGCGCTCACTCCTCCGCACACAGTATACCACAGGCGGAACAGGAATCCATTCTGCAACTGCGGAATCGACGGAGTGGCATGAAAGCGACGTCCAACAGGTCCCTGCTTCGCGAACTGCTGCCAGTGGGCATCCCGCTGGTAGCCATCGGCATGGGGTGCTTCTTCGGATTGAGTGCAGCAGGGCTGTTTGACCTCGACGAAGGACTGTATGCCACCGCCGCGCGGCAGACGGTGGAGTCGGGTGACTGGCTGGTACCTCGCGTGGGCACAGGCGTCTTCTTCGACAAACCTCCCCTCACCTACTGGCTACAGGCATTGTGCATGAAGATATTCGGCTTCACGCCACTGGCGGCACGCCTGCCTTCCGCTCTGGCAGCAACCCTGACCGCATGGCTCTTGTGGCAGTGGGCGAAACGTCGGGAACTGCACCGTGTCGGCTGGCTGGCACTTGTCATTTATCCCCTGTGCCCACTGACGATGGGATTAGCGCGGCAGGCGATTATGGACAGCCTGCTCACTTTGTGGTTGACGCTGGCTGTAGTCGGATGGATCGAAGGTTACACCGGAGACCGCCGATGGTACCTTCTGACGGCAGCGGGCGCAGGGCTGGCGACCATGACCAAAGGCTTCATCGGGCTGCTTCTGCCGGGCGCGGCGATGGTGCTGTGGATTTTGCTGCGGCGAGATTGGGGAGAACTGAAACGCATCCCGTGGTTACCCGCTCTGGGGCTGTACCTGCTCATTGTGCTGCCCTGGCACGTGGCGGTCTGGCAGGCGACCGGGCAACAGTTCGTCGACGAGTATATCGTTCGACACCATATCCTCCGCTTTCTGGGCAGAGAGTTCGGGCACGTCGCGCCGTTCTGGTTCTACATCCCCGTGCTGGTGGCAGGCATGTATCCCTGGAGCGCGTTCGTGCCCATCATCGGCTGGCAGGCGATAAGCGGCTGGCGTTGCGAGCGGGAGAAACTCTGCTGCGCATGGGCGATGTGGGCGTTCTGGGCGCTGGTGGTTATCGTCTTCTTCTCTCTCAGCAAATCCAAGCTGCCAGGCTACGTGCTGCCAGCAGTGCCTGCGTTGTGCCTTTTAGCGGCGGTGCGTTTACAGTCCCTGTGGACGGTAAAGCGGGGACTGCGCGCAGGCGAAGCCGCGCTGGTGGGGTTCACTGGCATCGTGCTGGGGGCGGCGTTCGCGCTGGTGGGCGCGGTCGGCTGGCAGTGGCGCGGCGTTGAAACGGCTATGCTGATGGGCAAGCCTGTCCCGCCGGATGTGGTGCAGGCGGTTTCGCACATGGCGCCCTTCGCGCTCATACTGAGCACGCTGTTCGTGTTAAGCGTTATCTTCCTGGCGTGGCGATGGGCACACACCCCGCGCGTGGTGGGCACTGCGGCGCTCTTCGGAATGTTGTTCGCCTTTTTGGCAGGGCATGACGGCTTGCCCCGCTGGGACGCTTACGACATTGCGCCACTACATCGGCTGGCACGTTCGCTGATACCCGTGCTGCAACAGGGAAAGGTCGTCATGGTGTACGCCTTCGAACCCAGCCGTCCCAGCCTGCGATTCGTGATGGGACATCCGTCACAGGTGCACACTCCGGGCACGCCGCAAGACCTGCGCCAGCTGGTGCTGCGTTATAACGGCGGCTTCATCCTCGCCCACAAAAACACTCCTCTCCCCGCCGACCTGCCCTGCCGCCCTGTGCGCGAGCGGGAAGACGGACGGTGGGTGGTCTACCAATGCGTGCCATCCGCCGAATAGTGATTGCACCCACTGCCTTCAAGGGCAGTTTAGACCCCGTCGCGGCGGCAGAAGCGATGGAGCGCGGAGTGCGGCGCGTCCTGCCGGATGCGCAGACCATACTGCAACCCCTTGCAGACGGCGGGGACGGGATGCTGCAGTGTCTGGCATACGCGGGTGTCTGTACACAACACCACCACACGGTCTCTGACGCTTTGGGACGACCGCACGCCGCGCCATACGGCATCAGCGAAGACGGCGGCACGGGCTACATCGAGATGGCGCAAATCTGCGGGCTGGCGCAGCTGCAGGAAAGGGAACGGAACCCTCTGGTAACCACCACCTTCGGCGTCGGAGAGATGATTGCGCACCTGCTGGGTCTGGGCGTGCGACATCTGGTCATCGGGCTGGGCGGCAGTGCCACCAACGAGGGCGGGGCGGGCGCGCTGACCGCATTGGGCTGGCAGCTTCTTGACCGCGCGGGGCAGGCGGTTCCCGCAGGCAATGTCGGGCTTGCCAGACTGCATCGGCTAGTGCCTGCGCCGCCCACCCACGGCGACGTTGCGGTGACGCTGGCGGCGGATGTGCGCAACCCGCTGTTGGGCAAGCGGGGAGCCACTGCCGTCTTCGCCCCACAGAAAGGCGCGCGTCCCGAACAGCTGCCCGAACTGGAACGCAATCTGCGCCGCTGGGCGAGAGCCGTGCACCGCGCCGTTGGCAAGCGGCTTTCGCGGATACCGGGCGCAGGGGCAGCGGGCGGACTGGCGTTCGGGTTGCTGGCGCATTTTCCACAGGCGCAACTCGTCTCGGGAGCCGAGCTGGTGATGCAGCAGGTCGGATTCTACAATGCGCTACCTACTGCAGACCTTGTGTTGACCGGCGAAGGACGCCTCGATGCCAGCACCCTGCACGGCAAACTGGTGTTTCGGGTGCTCCGCGCAGCATGGCGAGCGCACGTGCCAGTGGCTGTGGTTTGTGGCGAATTCGCCGGTGACCTTGCCCGGCTGAGGCGATTCGGAACGATTGCCTGCGAGGCGCTGGTCTCGGAAGGAACTAGCCGGGAAGAGGCGATGCGGAGGTCGGCGCATCTCACTGAAGAAAAAACGGCGAAACTGTTGATGTACGGGTAACGTCCATTATTTAGCCGAACGTGCAGGAAAGTTGCATCTTCCGCACGAAGAGGTATAATACAAACAACCTGTTCATTTTACGAGGAGGTGTTTCGCATGAAACGAGCATGGTTGACGTTCGCAGCGGCAGTGGTGCTGGCGGTCTGGACGGTGCCCGCATTTGCGCAGTGGGGCGGGGAAACTCAGGGCAACAACCTCCGCGTGCGCATCGGCGCGTTCTTCCCCAGCAAGTCCATCTCGCGCGATGAAGCCAACACCTGGTTCGGTGCCGGCGTGGATTACGTACTGCAGCGAGACGTTGTAGTAAGTGAAGGGTACGGGGCAGACTTCGGCGTCAGCCTCGACTACTACGGCTCCGGAGATGTTTACAATGTGCCTGTCTTGCTCAACTACTGGGGCAAGATCGGCGGCGGATTGAACTACGTGGCAGGTGTTGGTGTTGGCTTCTCCAAGCGACCCGTGAGCGGCGACACCAAAACAGGATTCGCATACACGGTTGGTGTCGGCTATGACCTCGCATTCGGCGAGGGCATGGGCACCCAGCTCTTCGTCGAAGTGCGCTATAACGGTCTGACGGGCACCGACAACGAGCACAACGGCTTCGCCGTCTACCTTGGCGCGAAGTTCTAGACTCCGGCGTGCGTGGCTTTACAACGGCGGGGATCGCCCCCGCCGTTGTTTTTTGCCCTCGTCGGATGCTACAATAATATGGAAACCTCGCAGGCAGGATGGCGAACATGTGGCAAATAGAGTACCCCCGACGTAAGACCCGCCCGGTGCGTGTGGGCGTGGTCACCATTGGCGGTGGGCATCCCGTCGCGGTGCAATCCATGATTACGGCGGAGACATGGGATGTGCAGCGTGCAGCAGAACAGGTGATGCAGCTGTGGGACGCGGGCGCAGAAATCGTGCGTATCACCGCACCCAACTTGCGGGAGGCACACTGCATCGGCGAAATCCGCAATATTCTCATCCAGAAAGGCTACCGTGTGCCGCTGGTGGCGGATGTGCATCATCAGGGCACAGATATTGCTGTGGCAGTTGCGCCATACGTGGACAAGATTCGCATCAACCCAGGACTCTTCGTTTACCGCAAGCCGCGCGGTCGCGCCGACGACTACACGCCAGAAGAGCACGCACAGGAACGGCAAGCCATCGAAGAGGCGTTGGTTCCCGTCATCGAGGCGTGCAAAAAGCATGGCATCGCCATGCGCATTGGGGTCAATCACGGCAGCCTCAGTGAGCGGATGCTGGTTACCTACGGCGACACCCCAGAAGGCATGGTGCAGTCGGCGATGGAATATATTGAGATTTGCGAGAAGTACGACTTCCGCGATATCGTCATCTCGATGAAAGCCAGCCGCGTGCCCATCATGCTGGCGGCAAACCGTCTGCTGGCGAAGCGGCTGGACGAGACCGGGCGCGACTATCCCATTCACCTGGGCGTGACGGAAGCAGGCGACGGAACCTACGCCCGAATCAAAAGCACGGCAGGCATCGCCACGCTGCTGGCGGAAGGCATCGGCGACACCATACGGGTATCTCTGGCGGAAGACCCTGTGAATGAAATCCCTGTCTGCTACGACATCCTGCAGGCGATGGGCCTGCGAAAGACGCAGGTGGAGTATATCGCCTGTCCCTCCTGTGGACGTACCAAGTTTGACCTTCCTACCGTTCTCAATCAGGTTCGTAATGCCACCAAACATCTCAAGGGGCTGGATATTGCCGTGATGGGCTGTATCGTGAACGGGCCCGGCGAGATGGCAGATGCGGACTACGGTTATGTGGGACGGGCTGCGGGCAAAATCGCGCTGTATCGTGGACGTCAGCTGGTGAAAGATAACATCCCTCAGGAGCGCGGCGTGGAGGAGCTGATTAACCTGCTCAAGCAGGATGGCAGATGGACGGAACCCTAATCCACTATGACCCGATGCACCCTCGCCGAGAGCAAGGTGGTTACCTCATGCGGTGTGGTGTCCAGCCAGCCGGCGATGTCGTTCACGGTGACTTCTTCCCCACCCTGCCGGCCGATGAGGGTGACCACCTCGCCGATTTCGGCACCGGTGTCGGTGGCGTCTACCATCATCTGGTCCATGCACACTCGCCCGATCACAGGTACACGCCTGCCTCGCAGCAGCACCTGTGCCCGATTGCCCAGCGCGCGCACATAGCCATCGCCGTAACCAACAGGCAAGGTTGCCACGAGCGTTTCCCTTCGCGCCACAAAGGTGGCTCCATAGCCCACTGCTGTTCCGGCAGGGATACGGCGCAGGGCGGTTACACGGGTATGCAGTGAAAGCGCAGGTCGTAATCCCAGCTCCGCCGACCTGTAACCCGAAGGGGCAACACCATATACCAGCAATCCGCACCGCACCATGTCTGCAGCTGCCTCTGGCACGTTCAGCACCGCTGCACTGGCTGCCGCATGGCGTATCAATGGTCTGCCCAATCGCTGCGAAACCTCTTCGGCAGTGCGCTCGAACAGGTTCCATTGCGAGCGGGTCAGGTCGGCATCGGAGTCGGCGCAGGGGAAATGGGTGGCGATGCCTGTTAAGCGCACGTGCGGCATGCCCTCTATCGCCTGGGCTACCTGCGCGGCGCGTTCGGGAGAGACGCCGAAACGGCTCATGCCCACGTCTACCTTCAGGTGAACCTCCAGATTCTGCCCGCGCCTGCAAGCCTCTTGCGAGAGACGACGCACGAAGTCCACATCTTGCACCAGACAGACAACCTGCGTTGAAAGGACCGCCTCCACCTCCTCGGGCAGCACCGGGCTGAGCAGGTAAATCGGTGCGGTGATGCCCGCATCGCGCAGTCCGCTTGCCTCTGCCGTTGCCGCCACACCAAAGGCGTCCACACCAAACTGCTGTAGCACTGGAGCAAGGAGCGCAGCTCCATGTCCGTATGCGTTGGCTTTCACCACCGCCATGATGCGCGTGCCCGGCGGGAGATGCTTACGGAGCCACTCGATGTTATGAGCCAGCGCGGAACGACGGATGACGGCAGTGGTTCGCGGGCAAAGAGGCAGATGCTCTGTTTCCATCTCAAAGACCGTTTTTGCTTTGGTTTGCCGGGGTAATGCCGGAATCCTGCCATCCGCACAGGTGCAACTTGCCCTTCACCAGCGCGGTCACCGCCTGCATGGCAGGTGGAAAAACCTGCCGGATATCGATACTGTCCGAGCGGACGATAGCCTCGCGCAGGTAAGCCATAAAGGCGTCTTTGATTTCGGTGGCGAAGTTCACCTTCACAATGCCGTTTCGCACCGCCTCGCGCCACTGGTCGTCCGGAATGCCTGAGGCGCCGTGCAGCACCAGAAACGCATCCACGCTCTCCCGAATGGCTTTCAACCGCCCGATGTCCAGCTGGGGCTGCCGTTTGTAGAACCCGTGCGCATTGCCGATGGCCACCGCCAGCAGGTCCACGCCCGTCTCTTGCACAAAGCGTTTCGCCTGTTCGGGCGCAGTCATGTCCAACTCCTGTGCCTCACGTTCTCCCACCTTCGGCACATATCCCAGCTCGGCTTCCACCAGAGCACCTCGCGGACGCGCCAGCGCAACTACTTCCCTGGTAAGACGCACATTGGTATCAAAATCCTTCTCGCTGGCATCGATCATGACCGAGTCGTATCCGGTCTCTATACACCGGCGCACCAGGTCTGGGTCGCGCGCGTGGTCCAGGTGCAACCATGCTGTGACACCCATCTCACGACTGGCGGCGCGAGCCATTGCCACAGCCGTTTCCAGTCCGAGGTAGCTTAGCGTAGCGGGTGATGTTTGCAGAATCAACACTGAGCGCATCTCGCGGGCGGCGCGCAACACCGCCAGCAAGGTCTCCGCATTATAGAAGTTCGTCGCCAGAATAGCCGCTCCACGCTGTCGACAGGACTCCAGAGCCTCTTTCAGATACATCCCTTTCCGTTCCCCCTACATCGCCGACAAGAACGCCTCTACCTCCGCAAGGGTGGGTAACCCTTCCATGGGTCCCTGCCTGGTGACTGCCAGTGCTCCAATGGCGCTGGCGAATCGAGCCGCCTCTGTCACTGACATCCCCCTCAGCATCGCAACCACGAAGCCGCCGGCGAAAGCATCACCTGCTCCTGTGGGATCTACCTCCGTCACAGGGAAGGCAGGAATATGCACCTGCTCGTTATCGGTGAACACCACGCACCCCTGTGCACCACGCTTCAGCACCACAATCGGGATGCCCCTCTCCACGAGATGACGACATGCCTTTTCCTCATCGGCATCGCCCGTCAGCATGGTTGCTTCGCCGCCGCTTGGCAAAAGCACATCGCAAGCCCGCAGCACCGGCTCGCACAACTCCCGAACCGCCTCTAGTCCCAGCAGTTCCGGTCGGACATTCGGGTCAAAGCTGACTATCGCCCCGTGCTGCTTGGCGAGATTTACCGCTCGATGACAGGCCTCCCGGGCGCAGTCGCTGATGCTTAATGCCGAGCCGGTGACATGCAGCGCCTTCACACCGTGCAGGTATTCATCCCGCACGTCTTCGGGGCTTAACAAAGCCGCGGCAGACTGGGGTAGATGAAACAGAAACTGCCTCGAGCCGTCTGAACGGTAGCAAACAAAAGCGATGCCGGTCGTCCGGTGTGCGACCGTGCGTATGTGGCGCACATCCACACCATCTGCTCTCAGCCGACGCAGAATGCACCTGCCGAACGGGTCGTCCCCCACCACGCCCAGGAAGCCACACGAAACGCCTAATCGCGCCACTGCATCGATAAAAATCGCCGGTGCGCCGCTGGGGTATGGTCCCACAAATTGCCCCGGTTCATCCAGGGGCTGATCCACAGCGGGGCGCATCACCTCCACCAGAAGCTCACCCAGAGAAAGCACCTGCGGCATGAATCGTCACCTCAGTCGAAACACGCGCCATGCTTCGATTCTCCCGTGCCCTCGTCGCATCCTTCCCGAAAAGCCCCTTCCGAGGCAGGATTCGCCAAAAGCGCTAGGGAACGAAGGTCTAAAACGGCGGAGGAGGCAAACGGCAATGCAGAACGGTCTGAAAAAAGCGCTGATACTTTCTATGCTGCCCAGCAATCTCAGCTACGTCGAGCGTTTCCATCTGGCAAAAGAGGTAGGGTTTGACGGCATCGAGGCTCCCCCTATTAGCGACCCGGAAGAGATAAAGAAGATTCGCGCGGCATCGGAATTGAGCGGTGTACCCGTTCATTCTATTATCTACGGAGGATGGCACGCTCCACTCTCCAGCGCCGACCCGCGCACGGTGGAAAAGGGTCTTCAGGATGTGCAGGCAGCTCTGCACTGTGCCAAAGAACTGGGAGCCGATACGGTGCTGCTGGTACCTGCCATTGTCAACGAAAGCACACGGTATGCAGATGCTTATACCCGCTCTCAGCAGAACATTCGCAAGCTGATTCCTCTGGCGGAAAAGCTGAAAGTGGTCATCGCGGTGGAAAACGTCTGGAATAACTTCCTGCTCAGTCCGCTGGAGTTCGCGCGTTATGTGGACGAGTTCCGCAGTCCATTTGTGAAGGCATACTTCGACGTGGGCAACGTGCTGGCTTTCGGCTGGTCAGAGGACTGGATACGCACTCTGGGCAAACGCATCCAGCGTATTCACCTGAAAGACTTCAAACGCAGCACACGCCAGTTTGTGAACCTGCTGGAAGGCGACGTGAACTGGCGAGAGGTGCGCAAGGCACTGGATGAGATAGGCTACAGGGGATTCCTGACTGCCGAGCTCGGTGGAGGCGATGCAAACTATCTGCGCGATGTCGCGCAGCGTATCGACCGCATTATCGCAGGGGTGTAGCAAAGGGGCGAGGCTCACCGCCTCGCCCCCGCTTCAGGGAGCATTCACGCAGTGGTTTTAGCCGCGCCTGCGAAGGAATGTCGGGATGTCATAGTCGGTTTCGTTCACCGGTGCTTGCTGGGGCTGGCGTTCCGGTGCGCCCGAAGGCGCAGCGGAGGTACGCTCCGCGGGGCGGGTCGGTATTCCTCCCATACGTTCTGCCATAGGCTCCGGGCGTCGCAGGGGCTCCGGACGTTGCGCCGGACGTTCCGCCAGAGGACCCTGCGAAGAGGCAGGTAAACCTGCCGCCAGCACCGTAATCTTCACTTCACCCTCCATCTTCGGATCCACCACGTGACCGTAGATGATGTGGGCCGTTTCCAGATCGCAAAGGCTCTGGATAACTGCAGCCGCTTCGCTCAACTCCTGCAGGGTCATGTCGGGACCGCTGGTCACATTAATGAGCACGCGCTGTGCGCCGTCGATGGAGGTTTCCAGCAGAGGGCTGTTCGTGGCGCTTTCTGCCGCCTCACGGGCGCGATGCTCGCCGCTACCGTGCCCGATTCCCATAAGCGCTGGACCAGCGTTGGACATGATGGTCTTCACGTCCGCAAAGTCCACGTTGATTAAGCCCGGGATGGTAATAATGTCGGAAATGCCCTGCACGCCCTGCCTGAGAATATCGTCGGCGGCGCGGAAGGCTTCCACCAGAGTAGTGCGCTTTTCTACGACGTTGAGTAAACGTTCGTTGGGAATGACGATTAACGTATCCACATGCTCGCGCAGGTTGGCAACGCCCTCTTCGGCGATTTGCATCCGGCGCGGTCCCTCAAAATTGAACGGTTTTGTCACCACTGCGACGGTCAGTGCGCCCATCTCCTTCGCCAGCTGCGCGACCACAGGCGCTGCGCCCGTGCCCGTGCCACCACCCATGCCTGCGGTGATGAACACCATGTCAGCACCTTCCAGCGCCTTCATGATTTCGTTCTTGCTCTCCTCCGCAGCGCTGCGACCAATCTGCGGATTGCCGCCCGCGCCTAACCCTCTGGTCAGATTCTCGCCGAGCTGAACCTTCTTCTCGGCGGCGGAAATCTCCAGCACCTGCACATCGGTGTTCATGGCACAAAAGTCCACCCCAACCAGCCCCGCTTCGATCATGCGGTTCACGGCGTTTGTGCCACCACCACCGATGCCGATGACCTTAATCTGCGCATACTGTCTTACGCCAGCCATGGTGTTTAGCCCCCTATGATGAAATGGATATTATTGCGCGAAACGTGATAGCAGACGGCGAAACCATACCGTCACCCCCTGCCATAAAGAGCGATGGCGGGAGTCGGCAACCATATAATAACGTTCCAGCCCGTACAAAAGTAGCCCCACACCCGTTGCAAATACCGGGCTGTCCACCTTATCTACCAGACCTCCGATGTTCATGGGCTTGCCGACCCGCACCGGCATATCGGTAACCTCTCGCGCCAGTTCCACCACACCGCGCATCAAGCTACCGCCTCCGCTCAGTACCAGTCCGCCAGGCAACATGCCCGCCGTGCCCGACTTCCTGATTTCCTCGTACACCAGCTCAAACAGCTCTCGCATTCGGGGTTCCACAATCTCCGCCAGTACCCGCGCCGGTATCTTCCGCTCTTCATTGCTTCCCATCGGACGATGGGGCACGACTTCGTTTTCTCCAACCATTTCCTTCACCGCACAGGCATACTGGAGCTTAATCCGTTCGCTCTCTTCTGGCGGTGTGCGCAACCCCATTGAGATGTCGTTCGTAACGTGGTTACCTCCGATAGGAATGACACCAGTATAGTATATCTCCCCACCGGTGAAAACCGCCACATCGGTCGTACCGCCCCCGATGTCCGCCAGCGCTACCCCGAGGTCGCGCTCGGCTTCCGTCAGTACCGCCGCCGCTGTGGCAATCGGCTCGACCACCAGCTCGTTAATCTGAAGCCGCGCGCGTTGCACGCATTTGGTAATATTTTGCAAGAAAGTGCTGCTACCGTGAATAATGTGCGTCTCCACCTCCAGACGTGAACCGCTCATGCCTTCTGGATGGCGAATACCGTCCTGACCGTCTACGACGTACCCTCGCGGGATGGCATGGATAATTTCGCGGTCGGGCGTCAGCACCACCGTTCGCGAGCTCTCCATCACCCGTTCCACGTCTTCCCGCGAAATCTCATGCGTGGGAGACGTCACCGCGATCATCCCCCTGGAGTTCAGGGAACGGATGTGTTCACCGGTCACCCCCACATAAACTGACTCGATGCGCCGTCCCGCCATATGCTCTGCCTGTTCCACAGCCTGCTCGATGGATTGGGTTGCCTGCTCTATATCCACGACCGTTCCCTTGCGCAGACCTCTGGAGGGGACAACCCCAACCCCGATGATATTGATGCGCATGTCGTCCGTGACTTCCGCGATCAAAGCTGCTATTTTTGTTGTGCCGATATCCAGTCCGGCAATCATCGATGTGAACTCCCGTTTCAGGTTCTTTCAGCATCCCGCTGCCGGGATATGTTCCATTGAGTCAAGTAGTAGCGGCGGATGAGCGACAGATTCAGAAACATTCGCCCGCCCAGCGTGACCACCGCTGCCAGAAACAAATCCACCCCGATCTGGTCGCCCAGGTACGCCAGCAGTGCCGCCAGCAGGGTGTTGAAGATAAATCCTGATATGAATACATCTACGTGAAACTTGCCCTCAATACCTGCACGAATTCCCCCTAAAATCGAATCCAGCCCCGATAAAGTAGCCAGGCTCAAGTAGGGGGCGTAATCACTGGGCAGCTGCAGCGGGACAAAGTAGAAAATAATGAATCCCGCCAGTAAAGCCACAACGGGCAACCAGCTCATCGGACGCCGTCCCCCTTCTCCTGCGAGGTGTTGCCGGGTGTCGCGACGACCGGCTTGGCATACCGGAAAACCAGACTGCCCGTGTAAGCCGGTATCTGAACGTTGCTCTTTTTCGTCACCTTCACCATGTCTGGGTCTATCGCCTGAATGTCGGTAAGTACGCCTTGCGGCAGGTTCAATGCCCCCATGAGCGTATCCGGGTCGCCAATCGCATGGATAACGTACGGTGAAGACAGCGCAATGCCGTTCACCTGTATCGTCGGTCCCACGCAACGGATGGCGGTAGTCGCAATGATACGCTGCCCGTTGATGGATACCGCCTCCGCCCCGGCGGCGTGCAGCTCGTTCACTACCCGCTGTAAATCCGAGTCATGAATGATATAGTTTTCAATATCTATGGGCGAATTGGCGGGCGGTCGTTTCTTGCTGTCCTGCAAGACCACCTCCACGCCCGGTCCCTCGACCGGTGTTAGACCAGCCAGAAACTTCGCTTCCTGCAAGGCGTTATTCAGCAGCTTCGTCTTCTCAGACGCGCTCGCCATTTCGTTCTCATACTGCGTCGTGCGCTCTCGAAGCTTGCTGATCTCCTCGTTTGCCATCTTGAGTTGCTCTTGCTGGTCGCGGTAAGCAGCAGCCAGCCCGGAAAAACGATTGGATGGCAACGAAGTAGACCGGATGCTCTGCTGGGTCTTCAGAGAGACCGCCAGCAATGCCCCCAAAACCAGCGCCATGACCGTTACCGGGGTGACCCAAGGATTATTTCGAATGCTGGAGAGAAACACGTTCAGGTTCATTCACAATGCCCCCTTTCCCCTCGCGCGTGGCTTCCAGACCGGTTTATCGACGCAGCTGACATCCAGATATTCAGCCTGTTGCACTATCTGAGGCTGAGTCCAGAGCTCAGCGGTTCGCAGCATTTTCTGAGGCAAAGCCACACTATCTCCTATTTTCACCTGCGGCAGCCCTCTCTTCATATTTAAACACAGATTGCCCTCGCGGTCAACCACTATTTGAGTAACAGGTAACTGATATTCTGGAACATATCGGTACAGGATTTCCAGGGCAGTTTGCACAGGCTTGTTCTGCACCGGTCGCCCCAGAGTGATGGTCAGAGGCATCTCCACGCGGATTTCCGGCAACTGCCCCGCCCGATTCGTTTTCCAGAAAGGCACACCGCGTGCATCTATCCAGCTGCTTGAACCAGCCGCAGTCAGCAAAGCAACAGGCTGACGTTCAAACACACGGATGTACACCCTGCCCGGCAATCCACGTGAGACCACTGCTTCAGCCACTGTTGGCAGTTCCTGCAACCGCTGAGCAATGCGAGAGGGCGACAGAAAGACCCAGCTGCTCCCGCGGCGTATGTGCGATTTGCGCATCACCTGCTCCGGGAGCGTCAGATTAATGCCATCCACAGTAACTTGCTTCACACTGAAAGCAGGACTCGTCCACATCGCCAGTGCCACTTCGGCAAGCAAAACCACCAGCAGGAAAGATTTCCACGCACGCCAAACGTTGCGCTTCGGTCGCTTTTCTACCGGACGGTGCAGAGGGATTCTGCGTGCGCTCATACGACCTCTTCCCCCCTGGCAAGCCGTACAATGTTGTCTACCAAACGTTCAAAACTCCAGCCGTACGCTTCTGCCGAGCGAGGCAGCAAGCTGGTCGGCGTCATGCCCGGAATCGTGTTCACTTCTAAGGCAACAACCCCACCGCTTGCCCAGATGAAATCGATACGCGACATTCCCCGACAGCCCAGCGCGCGATGGGACAGAAGCGCGTAATGCGCACACTGCTGATGTATCTCATCCGGCACTCGTGCAGGGATGATTTCCTCAGTCGCGCCGGGCGTGTATTTCGCCTCATAGTCATAAAAACCGCCTGCGGGCACTACTTCAATCATTGGCAGAGCAACAGCACGCCGGTTGCCCACAACTGGAACCGTCAACTCCACACCGGAGAGAAGCGGCTCTATCAGCACACACTCGTCATAACGGAACGCATCCCGCAAAGCTTCATCCATCCCAGACTCCTGATACACCCGATGCACACCTATCGTGGATCCCTGTGTGTTCGGCTTGACGATGACCGGGTAACCCAGCATCTCGCCCACTTTTCGCGTGATAGATTCTGTGGGTTCATCGCAATAGCACACCACTTCCGGGGCTACGGGCACTCCCGAAGCCTCCAGTACCCGCTTGGTCATCACTTTATCCAGCGCAAGAGCGCTTGCCAGTACACCCGAACCGGTATAGGGTATATTCATCAAGTCCAGCACCGCCTGAACGCGCCCGTCTTCACCCGGCGCGCCGTGAAGCACGATGAACACCACTTCTGGCTGATGCATCACCAGCCGCTTCACCAGGTCGGCAAGTCCCACCGCACGCTCTGAAGATACCTCTAAACCGCGCTGTTTTGCCAGCGATTGACTGAATACCACATCCATCTCGATAACATGGTAGCCTGCTCGGCGCAGTCCATCTGCCACACGCCTGCCAGAGGAGAGGGAAACCTCCCTTTCGGTGGAGTCCCCCCCCATCAGCACCATGACCTTTTCAGACACCGTCTGCACCTCCCAGTAACTGTAGCAACAGGCGGGCAGTGCGGTCCAGTTCCCCCGCTCCTAACGTTAACACTGTATCATCCTCCCGCACTATCTGCAGTAACACCTCCGCTGCCCGTTCGGGTGTATCTGCCAGGATAACCTGCATATCCGGTCGCCGCCAACGAACCTCATCCGCAAGACGTGCGGAACTGATACCCGGTATGGGTTCCTCTCTCGCCGGATAGATTTCTACCAGTACCAGCACATCACTGCCCTGCGCCAGCACATCTGCGAACCGGTGCAGGAAGTCGCGCGTTCGGCTGTAGAGGTGAGGCTGAAACGCGACCACCAGCCTTTTTTTCACTCGCGGACGCAAGGTGACTAGGGTTGCTTCTATCTCCGTCGGATGGTGACCGTAATCATCGTAAATCTGCACGCCCTTCGCCTGCCCGACAAACTCCAGCCTGCGCTGCACACCCTCAAAACTCTCCAGCCCCTCACGCACAGCATCAAAGGATAAGCCCAGCTCCACGCTTGCTCCAGCGGCGGCTACCGCATTCAGCACATTGTGCGCGCCGGGCACCCGCAGACGGATTGCTCCCAGCGTCTCACCGTGCGCCTGCACCTGAAACACGCCCTCACCATCTGCGGGTACAGCGCGGTAATCCGCCCGGCGGCTCCTTCCAAAGGTAACCACCTTTGCGACGGCCTGGTCACATATCTCCAGAGAACGCCCGTCGTCTGCCCAAGTCAGCACAAACCCTTCTGCACTAACCTGTGACACAAACCGACGATAGCTTTCCAGCATCCTTTGCTCGGTCTGATAGTAGTCCAGATGCTCCGCTTCCACGTTGGTTACTACCGCCGCGTACGGACACAGGTCCAGGAAGGAGTCATATGCCTCACACGCCTCGACGACGACGTACTCCCCCCGTCCCAACCGTACATTACCGCCGTACCGACGCACCTCCCCCCCAATCAGCACCTGCGGGTCCGCGCCCGCTGCTTCCAGCACAGACGCCACCATTGCGGTGGTGGTGGTCTTGCCGTGCGTGCCCGTTACCGCAATGCCTTTATGACCTTCCAGCAACATACCCAGCGCCTGCGACCGGCGCAGCACCCGGATTCCCGTGTTGCGTGCTGCAATGAGCTCGGGATTGTCCTCATGCACCGCCGCCGTGTATACGAACACGTCACATCCCTGCACATGGGTGGGGTCGTGCCCCAACCAGACCGTGATGCCCTGCTCCTGAAGCTTCTGCGTGATGGGGCTTGGCTTGAGGTCGCATCCGGTGACCTGCCATCCGCGCTGGTGCAGCACCTGCGCAATCGCGCTCATGCCGATGCCGCCGATTCCCGCAAAATGTACGCGGAGAGCATTCATGGCTGATCCGCCACCTCCATCACCTGTTGAACCACCCGCTCTGCGGCGTCTTCTCTGCTCCACCGACAGTTTGCCGCGCCCATCTGTTGTAGCCTGCATTCATCCTTCAGAAGATCCAGCAGTTCTCCGGCGAGCCTGCGGGCATCTATCTCCCCTTCGCGAAAGACCACCGCCCCACCGAGACGCGCCAGTTCCTGCGCATTGTGCCACTGATGGTCTGCATAGGCATAGGGATAGGGCACGAACACTGCTGCCTTGCCGAACAGCGCGATTTCGTTCAGCGTTGAGGCACCTGCCCGCGAAAGCACAAGGTCTGCCGCCGATAGCGCCCGCCCGAGTGTCGATGCATCCATAAACCCAAACCACCGATAGCCATCGAGCTGCGAATACTGCTCGAAATCCGCCATGTTGCGCTCGCCCACCTGATGTATCACCTGCACTCCTGCCCGCTGCAGTTCCGGCAATATCTCCAGTGTCCAGCTGTTCAGTGTGCGCGCCCCCTGACTGCCCCCGATAACAAACAGCACTCGCTCGTCAGGGTTCAGCTCCAGCGCATCGCGGGCAGAATGGCTCTGCATACGCGCTTGCAGTAACTCCTTCCGCACCGGCAGTCCAGTATGCACACAGAGGCTTCCGCCAAAATAACGCGCCGTGCTTTCAAAAGTGATGCACACCCTCCGCGCCCATCGAGCCAGCCAGCGATTAGCGCGTCCCGGAATGGCGTTCTGCTCGTGCAACACGATTTTGCCGCGCCGCAGTGCCTGCGCCAGCACCACACCTGCCGCCACATATCCCCCAGTAGCCACCACCACGTCGGGGGCAAACTCGCGCAGAATGCGGCGGGCAGTGCTCACCGTACGCAACAATGCACCTATCGCTGCCGGAGCCAGCGACCGCCGCAGGGGCAATGCCCGAATGGCATAGAAACGCCATCCCATGGATGGAATAACACGCCCCTCCAGACCATCCTCACGCCCGGCAAATGCGATATCGCTGACACCGGCGTCACGCAACGCCTCGGCGATACTCACGGCGGGAAACAGATGACCGCCGGTTCCCCCGCCCACCAGCAGCACGCGCATAAGAAGCCTCTTTCACGCGCTCCATCATCGGATTGCCTGCAACTTTTTGAACCAAACCTATACTGAATAGCAAACTGACCAGTGACGAACCTCCATAGCTGATGAACGGCAAAGGCACACCGGTCGTCGGCACTGCGCCGGTAACCACATAAAGATTCAACAGGCTCTGCCATGCAATCATGAGTCCCAGACCGCTTGCCAGCAGGAGAAGAAACATCGCTTGAGCCCTGTGTGCCACAAGGAATACCCGCCACGATACCAGCGCCAGCAGTACCATAATCGCGGTGCTGCCGAATATACCGGTCTCTTCCGCAACGGTTGTAAACACAAAGTCAGTCTCTGCCGCCGGCAGGAACTCTTTTGCGCGTCCCATTCCAAGTCCCACTCCCCAAATCCCGCCGGAGCCTATACCCATCAGCGAGTGGGCGAGCTGGTAACCCGAGGTATTTATGTAAGCAAACGGCTGGGTAAACGCGATGACGCGCTGCAGGCGATACTCTTTCTCAAAGATGAAGATGACGGCGACCACTGCCAGCACCGCGACCAGCAATGCGACGCGACGGAAAGGTAGACCCGCCGCGAAAAGCATCCCGACTCCGATCCCAACGAACACCAGCGCGGTACCCAGGTCGTCCTGCACTTTCACCACAATCCCGGCTGCCAGCAGGATACCGAACAGCGCCCATAAATAGTTTTGCTTGCGCGTCTTTTCGCATGAACCGATCAGGTTGGGTGCGCAGAGCAAACTCGCCAGCAATACAATCAGCGCGATTTTGCCGAGCTCGGAAGGCTGTACCAGAACCTCAAAAGCGCCAATCTGTCCCAGTTTGAGCCAGCGAAGTGCCCCATTGCGTTCCACGCCGAGGGGGGTCAGCACCGCCATCATCAGCCCCAGGGATAAGATAAACACGGGCACCGCGGCTTTGTGCAGGAAAGTGAGGGAAACACGCCTGCCAACCGCATACGCCAGCAGACCTACCCCAGCCCAAATAGACTGTTTCAACAGTTGCGAGGAGCCTTGCTTCGGAAAACTGGCGTCGTATACCACAATCAATCCCACAATCACCAGCGCGAAAACCGCCCAAGCAAGCAGTCTGTCCTCCCTGGCGCGGTGTACATCACTCATCGTTTCCCTCTCCCTCCAGCCGATGCACGATGCGGCGAAAGGCGTTCCCCCGTTCCTGAAAATTGACAAACATGTCAAAGCTCGCGCATCCGGGCGACAACATGATGCAGTCACCCCGATGGGCAAGGTCACGGGCGCGTAAAACCGCCTCTTCCAGACCGTCGCACCGAACGATACGTTCCCACCCCGCCGTGCGGAGCTTCTCCTCGATGTTCTGCGCGTCTGCTCCGATAAGCACCACGCCTCGCGCCTTCTGTTGCAAAAGCGGCACAAGGTTGCCAAAAGGAGTACCGCTTTTATCCACGCCCCCCATAATGAGCACGACCGGTGAGGGTACGGTTCTCAGACTTTCCTCAACCGCTTGCAGATTAGTGCACATGGAGTTGTTGATGTACTGCACCCCATCGATTTCCGCCACCCATTCCATGCGATGGGGTAGCGGGCGGAAGGTGGCTATGGCTTCCTCCAGCCGTTCTCCCGCGATGTTCCAGGGGAGGCAAGCAGCAACCGCCGCTGCCAGGTTACGTCGGTTGTGCTCACCGTACAGTCGGTATCGTCCGATAGAAGCGAGGCGGTTGACCCCTTCCCCTTTCCTGAAGTATACCCCATCTGCATCACACCAGACCACGAAGCACCCATTTTTATCTATGTTCTGATGAGAAAAATAGATATATTTTGCCGTTGTTTTCACCAGACTGCAGATGAAGTCATCGTCGCCGGGGATAACGGCAAAATCCGTCCCCGTTTGGCGACGAAACAGTCTCGCCTTGACTTTGCCATACTCTTCGAGGGAACCGTGGCGGTCCAGGTGGTCGGGTGACAGAGTCGTCCATACTCCGACAACAGGACGGAACTCATGCACCCACTCCAGTTGAAAACTGCTGACCTCGGCAACCAGGATATCCTCGGGCTCTGCCTGTGAAGCGGCGTCGGTCAGGGTACGCTCCATCCCGTCGGCGGCGATGTTACCGCACAATATCGAGCGATAGCCTGCTGTGTGAAGAATGTGTGCGACCAGTGCCGCAGTGGTGCTTTTACCGTTGGTTCCAGTCACGGCAACTATCGGAGCCTCGCTCAGATGGAAGGCGAACTCCACCTCCGACCAGACGGGGATGTCCTTCCTGACCGCATCCTGCAACACCTCAGCCCATTGAGGAACTCCCGGGCTGGTTATCACGAGGTCATAAGCCTTCCCTGGCAAGCCCCCCTGCCAGCCGGTCAAAACCTGTACTCCCTGCTCTGCCAGACGGTTTGCCAGTTCAGGGAACCGGGCATCACAGGCGGTAACAGATGCCCCCAGCTGGTGCAGTACCCGAGCCACGTCGTAACCGCTCCGCCCGATACCCACCACCAGTATGCGTTTGTTTCGCCACTGCGTGTGTTTCATATACTCACCCGTGCGAGCACATAACCCGCGGCACCGCTGACAATGCCCGCTATCCAGAACATCATGACCACACGAGTCTCGTGCATCCCCAGTAACTCGAAGTGGTGGTGCAGTGGAGACATTCGGAATATCCGCTTGCCTGTCGTCTGAAACGAAATGACCTGCAGTATCACCGATAGCATTTCTATCCAGAAGACCATTAGCACTACCATGGCAATCAACTCCGCCTTGGCAAAGATGGCAACCAGCGCCAGGGCGGCCCCCAATGCCAGCGAGCCGGTATCTCCCATGAATACCCGAGCCGGATAGCGGTTAAAGTTCAAAAAGCCCGCACATGCTCCACCTAATGCCCCCGCACCTTGCAGCACCCACGAGGGGTCGCGTAAACCAGCGACACTGCCCAGCGCACATGCCGCAATCAGCGATAACCCCGCTGCCAGACCATCCAGCCCATCGGCAAGGTTTACCGCGTTCGACAAAGCGACGATAAACAACACCGCCAGAGGATAATACCAGCCGCCCAGGTCCACGCGCCATTCGCCAGCCTGGAGCACTGTGGTCACACCGATCTCGGCGTTGACAAAGAGGTATGCCGCAAAAGCAAGCGCTACAGCACACTGCATCAATAGCTTCTGACGCGCCTTTAAGCCCAGATTCTTACCACGCCGGATAATCAGGTAGTCATCCAGCAAGCCAATCCCCGCGAAGGCCAGCACAGTAGTACAAAAAGCCGCCGGGTCCCATGCTCTGGTGAGCGTTTGTTGAGAAAGGGCAGCTTGTATCCCCAGTGTCAACAATACTCCTATCACCAGACCGGTTACTATCAGCACACCGCCCATTGTCGGCGTTCCCGCTTTGGTGCGGTGACGCTCCGGTGCATCCTCGCGAATAGCCTGACCAGCCTTGACAGACACCAGCACACGCAGAGTCGGCTCGCCCATCGCCAGCACGACCACCAGCGCAAAGCTAAATGCCACCCAGAACCAGAGCATGTTAACAGTCCTCGGAAATGGCTTTCACGACCAGCTCCATGTGAAGAGCGCGTGAACCTTTCACCAGCACCATGTCACCCGGCTGCAGATAGCGAAGAATGTTTTCCGCTGCGGCGTTGCTGTCGCTGAAAGTCAAACACACCGAGGGGTTTCCTGCCGATTTTGCACCACGAACGATCTCCTCTGCCATCTCACCCACCGCCACAATCACCTGCGCGCCAATCCGAGCCGCTTCCTGACCGACCTCACGGTGCAGTTGGGGGGCTTCTTCGCCCAACTCCAGCATATCTCCCAAAACCACTATCCGCCTGCAGCCGTTTGCCATCCGCTCCATCGTGTGTAAAGCTGCTTTGACTGACGCTGGATTAGCATTGTAGGTGTCATCGAGCACGGTTATCTGCTTGGCTGTCCGACACACCTGCATCCGCTGTTCCACTGCCTGCATTTGCTGCAAATAGACGGTAGCTTCCGCAAGCGGAACACCCACCGCCACTGCGCAGGCGAGGGCTGCCAGCGCATTGCTCAAGTGATGCAAACCGGGCACGGGAACTTGTAGCGGCGAGATCTCTCGCCCGTAGCGCACGATACATCGAACCTTACCATCCCGTTCCATCTGTGGCTTTACCGCCCGCACTGTTGCCCCGCGCCGATGTCCGAATGTAATCACCCTGCAGCGCACCTGCCGGCGGCAAAATTCAAAATAATCGTCGTCTGCATTCAGCACAGCCACACCGTCTTCGGGGAGACGGTACAGAATTTCCGATTTTGCCAGGGCAATGTTATCCCTTGAGCCAAGCAGCTCAAGGTGCGCCCACCCGATGTTGGTAATCACGCCAATGGAAGGACGTGCAATGTTTGCCAGCCAGTCAATTTGTCCCCTGCCTCGCATTGCCATCTCCAGCACCGCCACGGTGTGGTGCCTCTCCAGCTGCGAAATCGTCAGAGGTAAACCTATCTCGTTATTCAGGTTCTGCGGAGACTTGAGAACCGTGTGGCGTGCGCTGAGAGCGGCAGCAGTCATCTCTTTGGTGGTGGTTTTGCCCGTGCTGCCCGTAATCCCTATCACGGGAATGTCAAAAAGACCCCGATACCAGCGAGCAAAACACCCCAGCGCCCAGACGGTATCTGCGACATAGATGAGCGGAAAGCCTTGCGGCGCGTCTACCGGTCGTGAAACCACGGCGCCCACCGCGCCCCGCTCCGCACTCATGCGCACGTACTGATGTCCATCGGTGCGCTCGCCCGGTATGGCAAAGAAGAGGTGTCCAGCCTCAATGGTCCGGCTGTCAATGCCGATGCCTTTGACGAGGGCTGTTCGCTCTCCAGTAAGCACCCCACCGATGGCTTTGGCGATAGTATCCAGAGTAATGGGTTCCATTGTGTTCAACCTTCCAGCATCTCGCGCGCAACCTGCCTGTCGTCAAACGGGATTCGCTGATCGCCAACGATTTGCACCGTCTCATGCCCCTTTCCCGCGATCACCACCATGTCGCCCGCCTGCGCGCTCTCTATAGCGAGAGCAATAGCACGGCGACGGTCTGGCTCCACCCGTACATCTTCCCGTTGGCGAATGCCCTGCAGTATCTCGTCGATAATGGCTTCCGGCGGCTCATTGCGCGGGTTGTCGGAGGTAACCACGCAAAGGTCTGATAGTTCAGAGGCAATAGCCCCCATCCTGGGACGTTTAGACCGGTCGCGGTTGCCGCCGCAGCCAAATACAGTAATTAGACGACGAGGCTGTAATGCCCTTGCGGAACGCAACAGATTCTCCAGCGCATCGGGCGTATGTGCGTAATCCACGATGACCGTGATGCCGCGACGATTGGAAACGATTTCAAATCGCCCAGGCACCTGCGGAACGTCGCGCAACGCATTGACCACAGTATCGGGCGAAAGCGACAGCGCCAGCGAAGCGGTGATTGCCGCCAGAATATTGTACACCTGAAACGCGCCTCCAAGAGGAACGCGCACGTGATGCTCCCCTTCGGGGGTCACCACACGCATCTCCACGCCATCAGGAAACAGGCGCACCTCCGATGCCCGCACGCAAGCATCCGGACTGGATACCCCATATCCCCATCGGTCATAAACGCTTTCCTCATACCATTGCCTGCCTGTGGGGTCGTCCAGATTGAAGACGACATGGGCATGTTTGGTGCTGCGCGGCGGATAGTCCACGAAGAGCCTGCGCTTGCTCGCCGCATAGTTCTCCATCGTCTTGTGATAGTCCAGGTGGTCCTGCGTCAGGTTGGTGAAGACCGCGACGTCAAACTCCAATCCCAGCGTTCGGTGCTGGTGCAGCGCATGAGAAGAAACCTCCATCGCCACTGCCTTCACGCCGTTCTGCACAGCGGTATAAAGCACATACTGGATATCGGGCGCCTCCGGCGTGGTGTGGGAGATAGGCACTTCACCCACCCCGTCCAGAACTGCGCCCAAAGTTCCCATGCTGCCTGTCGACAAGCCGCTGGTGCGAAGTACATGAGCGATGAGGTGCGTGGTGGTCGTCTTTCCGTTGGTGCCCGTCACCCCAACCAGCAACAGCCTGCGCGACGGGAAACCATAAAACCCGTTGGCAAGCAAAGCCAGCGCCTCGCGAGCATGAGGCACCTGCAGCACAGGCACTGACGTAACCTCTACGGGGTGTTCTACCACAACCGCTACCGCACCTCGCGCTACGGCGTCCGGCACGAAGTCATGTCCGTCGAACTGCTGACCCGGTATCGCCACAAACAGCGCACCCGGTTTGACCTTGCGCGAGTCGCAGGCAACATCCGTTACCCATACCTGAATATCCGAAGCGCCAGAGAGGCGCACCTCAGGGAGTAATTCGATAAGCTCAGACAACAGAACTCGCGGCATCCGGTTCACCTCACAGCCTTGCCTTGTCTTACAAAACAGTCTGCGCTCTATCCTTACACCGATTCGCACAGCGCGCCCGGCGTATGTATCCTTGCGATACCCCACCTATTATACAGTATGCGCCAACAGTCCGCTAAACCCCAATGTCAACGCTTAGAAAACGGGATGTGTTTCTGCTTATCATGCATCGCGGGAACGCCCAGATACACCAGCACCCGCTCGGTGATGCGGGCAAAAGCAGGCGCGGCGACCACACCTCCAAAATAACCATTGCGCGGTTCATCCACTACAACCAGCACCACAATACGCGGATTGTCAGCCGGGGCAAACCCTACGAAAGAGGCAACATATTTGCCCGGCGCGTATCCTCGCCTGCCGGGTATCACCTTCTGCGCCGTGCCGGTCTTACCGGCTATCTCATATCCCTTGACCTCCGCCAGCTTGCCTGTGCCCTCGTCCACCACTGCCCGAAGGTAATCGCGCATTTGGCGTGCCACCTCCGGCGACAGCACGGCGTGGGTCTCCACCGGCTCATTCAACAACAGACGAGGCTTCACATACACTCCATCGTTGGCTATCGCGGCGTAGGCAGCTGCCAGCCCCAGAGGGGTGACCTGTAAACCCTGTCCGAACGCCACGTTTGCCAGGCGGATCTTCTGCCATCGGCGTGGTTTTTCTAACCTGCCTGCTTCGCTACCCTTAACAGGCTTTTCCAGCAAACCGAACCGCTCAGTCGTCTCATACAGAGCAGAAGATCCCAGCCTCATGCCAATCTGGGCAGTAGCTATGTTACAGGAATGAGCAACTACGTCACGCAGAGTCTGGTGACCATGCGCCCTTGAACCACCGTGCCGGGCACAATGGATAGTATGCTTCCCGATTTTCATGGAGCCACTACAATGGAACCGACTGCCTTCTCCTACTACCCCTGCCTGCATGGCAGTGGCGATGGTAATGGGCTTGAACGTCGAGCCCGGTTCAAACAGGAACTTCATCGCCATGTTGTGCATGACGCGCTGCCCATACTTTTTCAGTTCTTGAACCCAGTTGTTCAGGTCGACACGAGGCATATTCGCCACCGCAAGCAGGTCACCGCTTTGCACATCCATCACAATGGCACAGGCTCCTGCGGGCTGGTGCTTCTCCATTACCTCCTGCAGGCAACTCTCGGCAATGCTCTGGATATTCGCATCGATAGTGAGTTGCACGTCGCCTCCGTCGACACCCAGCCGCCTGACTACCCGCGTACCTGGCATTATGTGCCCGCGAGATCCCAGCACTCCTTCAACCTCGCCATGCGTGGCAGCAAGCACGTTGTCGTAAAGGTGCTCGAGCCCCTCGGCGCCTCTCCCGTCTGTATCGGTGAAACCGATGAGCGCAGAAGCCATAGCCCGGTACGGATAATGGCGGCTTGGTTCGTCCACCACGTCCACGCCATCCAGCCACGAAGTCACCTGAACAGGGCGCCTTAGACGCGCGGAGTCACGGATAGCTTTTGCCACCCGTCTCCGCTCGTCCGCCATTGCCTCTTTGAGTCGCCTCGCCGGTTCGCCCACCAGGTCTTTCTTCAACGTGAAGGAGGGGGCAACAGGTGTATTGAATCCGCTACCCTGTCCGAACATTCGTTGCTTTTCGGCTTCCTCGATGCGCCTCTTCCTCTCGAGAATCTCTCGCTCAATCTCCGCAGCTGGTTTGCCGACAAAGGGGCTGAGCTGGCGTGCCACGGATCGCGCATCGGTGACCGCTTTGGGACGGACATAAATCGACACGGACATCACATCCATGGCAAGCACGTTACCCAGACGGTCTCTGATGGTTCCGCGCATCCCGTACACTGTCCACCTCTTTTTGCGCAGTCCCCCGTACCGCTCGGCCTGGGCACGCAGAGCATCCGCTTTGGCAGTCTGCAGATACAACAAACGCGCCCATGCACCGAAGAAGAGCAATGTTATCAGCCACCCGGTCAGCAGCAACCTCCACCGGGCGTCCTCAAGGGTGAACGGACGCCTCCGCCGACGCACAGCCATTGGTACACCTTCTGCTCAGTGTCGCTGTGCCAGAACGACCGGCGCACTGGCAACCGCCTGCGGTTGGGTGAGCGGTACCATGCCGAATGCTTGTGCCCGCTTCTGGATACGCACCGGATCGCGCAGGGTCTCATACTGGCTCAACAGCAGGTAGTACTCTTTCCGAAGAGCCTCCCGCTGAATGAACAGCCTGTGTCTCTCACGGGAGAGATTGTAAACATAGCCACACGCTGTAAGGTAAGCCACTACCCCGGCGAAAACCAGCACGCACCACAGGCGCGTCCCTGCAAGAATGCGGTACCTGACGACAGCTTGAGACCGTACCCGCACCCCCGTGCGAACCACATCCTGAAAAACCATATCACCCTCCTGCCTTGTAGATAACTAATCCGCAAGCCTCTCGGCAGCACGGCACTGCGCACTGCGAGAGCGCGGATTGACAGCGACCTCCTCTGCATTTGGCTTGAGTGCATGTGGTGTCAGAAGGCGTATCAACCGCTCTGCTCCACACTGGCACTCAGGCACATGAGGTGGACAAATACACCGGCCGCTCAACCGCTGAAACGCCCGTTTAACCGCACGCGCCTCTAACGAATGGTAAGTCAGCACGACGATGCGCCCGCCCGGCAGCAGGCAATGAACCGCCTGCTCGATTGCCTCCTGCAAGCCCTCCAGTTCACGGTTGACCGCGATGCGCAAAGCCTGAAACGTCCGCGTTGCCGGATGGATGTGCCCACCACGGCGCCCTATCGCCTTGGCTACCAGCGTCGCGAGCTGCTGAGTGGTCAGTATCGGGCGATTTTGCACAATCGCACGGGCAATGCGAGCGGCGGCAGGCTCCTCTCCGTACTCCTGTATGAGCCGGCGCAGGTCCATCTCACTCCACCGGTTCACGATGTCGGCCGCGGTAATGCCCGGCTGGCTTGGGTCCATGCGCATGTCCAGCGGCGCGTCGAAACGGAAGCTGAAACCGCGTTCCGCACTATCCAGCTGCATCGAACTCACACCGAGGTCATACAGGATACCGTCTGCTCCTTCCAGCCCACGCTCACTCAGCACCCGGGGCAAATCGCGAAAGTCCGCGTGAACCAGCGTCACACGGATGGCTCCACTGAACTGCTCGAGCCGACGGGCAGCGGTCTCCAGCGCGCCCGGGTCGCGGTCAATGCCGATAAGCCAGCCGCTCGGTATCAGGCGGGGAGCAATCTCCACCGAATGTCCACCCAGCCCCACCGTAGCATCCACAATGAATTCTCCAGGCTGCGGACGGAGCAGTTCCAGTACCTCGCGCACCATCACCGGTGTATGACTGTTCATGGTTATCATGCTCACAGCTCCAGCCTCACGCCCAGTGTGGCTGCCGCCTGGAAGACGGCACCGTCTTCAATCTGAGAGTTGGTCTCCTTCCATCGCTCCTTACTCCATACCTCCAGACGATACGGCGCGCCGATAATCACCACCACACTGGGCGTTTCCGAAGTCGGTAAAGCAATCCGTGCCCAATCGCGCAGATGGGCAGGAATCGCTAAACGCCCCTGCGAATCGATATCTACGTCCGTTGCTGGACTGATGAAAAACCGTTGCAGGCGTACTGCTTCCTCACTCATGAAGGGAAGCTGCGCCAGCTGCGAACGTATCCGTTGCCAGGTGACAGGATGAAACACAAACAGGCTCCGGTTCCAACCCTGCGTCATCACACAGGAGCGCCCAAACAGGTCTCGGAAGCGCTGCGGCATGATGATACGCCCCTTGTCATCCACCGAGTGCTCCGAGTATCCCTGCAACGCAGCAAGCGCCTCACCCCCAGGTGCTTGCTCTGGCGCCTCCACCCGATTCTCATCCAGTGTGCTATCTGGAGCCTTTTCCTCCACCTTTTCACCACCTGGCATCCACTCAACATCCACTCGGTTGCATACATTGTAAAAAATGAGGGGCGGGCTTGTCAACGGTTTTCGAGGGATTTTCTCAATATTTTGAGAAAAATTTTCTGGAGACCACTAGATGTAGACATATATGAGTGGAGTATTACTGCACCACAACCTGTGCGATGAGGATGCCCCTGAGCCGCGGTGACTGCCTACAGAACGAAGTGGAACAATATATACCCCGCCGGTGCACGCGAGGACAGCTCGATGCCCACGTGCAGGGGTGAAAGCGGGCGAAACCCCACCAGCAGAGAGATATTGCGTGGCGAAGCCTGTAAGGCAACCCCCGCCCTGCCTTCACGTTCCCAGCGCCAGATATCTATCGCCGTGCTCACACGTGCGCCCCATACCCCGCTGTAAAGCAAACCGACCCGGATGGTCGGTTCGTGCAGGGTGGTCGGCAGAGAAAACGGCTCGGAGCCATTCTGCAGATTCGCGCTCAGGAAACGCCCAACCACATCGAATAACGCCGATTGCACCAGCGCGGGTCCATAATGCCCGGTGTTCAGCCACAATAGGGGACCATCCCCGAGGGCACGCCGCAATGCCAGCGCATCTTCCCGAGGTATCACCAGGTCGTACCTGCCGTTGACCATCAACACTCGGTGACCGTACTGCCCATTCAGGAAAGTCCGCGGTTCTACCGGCAGCATCTCCTCACGCAGCTTCTCATAGCCAATCCCTTTACCCCGTAGTTCGGCACGGATGTTCATCGTCAACGGGCTGCGCCACAGCACATGGGCCAGATTTGCCCCACCCAGCACCAGCACTCCTGCCTGCAGTCGTGGTTCCACCCCCAGCGTCAGAGCGCCCACGATAGCCCCCAGACTGATACCAACGATGCCTATCTTCTCGGCATCTATTTGAGCCTGAGACTGCAGCCAGTCGATCAACCGCCGCACGTCGAGCGCCGCCTGGCGCATGGTGCGGCGCATGTGTTCCGCATCGGATACAATCATCAGTTCTCCGCTCAAGTAGCCGCTGGGCGTGCGCTGGATGTGGTACGGTAAAGTCATGACCGCCGTCACAAAACCACGCTTTGCCAGAAAGCGAGCCAGCGAAAGCTCAATGTCCGGCTTCTGCACTCCCCATGAATGCAGGATAACGACCGCGGGCATTCTCTCACTCTGGTGAGGGATAAACACCTCCGCGTATACCGTGCTGTTCTGGGGATAATCCGGAGTCACCAGCAGACTGGGGAACCTGACGAGCAGATGAGTATTCTCCTGTGTTGTGCGGAGAAGCTGCACCTGTGCCTCTACCGGTTGAGGCGGATAGCGGAACCACTCATCGGATGCAGGTTGCGCGCTGCTCCAGACCACACACCCCAAAAGAAGCGTCAAGTACAGCAATTTCGTCATCTGCTCACCTCGTGCCCTGCTTTATCCCTGCTATTCGCATCTCGACAGGTAGTTCCCTCTGCGGCTCAGCGATATCCACAGGCATCCGGCTCCAGGCAGAGCGCGATCATCCCACACCTGTCCCGCCTGAACAGTCGCCTGGACTGCTGGAAGGCCGGTTACACTCTCAATATTTGACAACCTGAAGCGTTTCTGATACAATATATTGGAAATCTCCTCAGGAAAGCCTGCTGAGACGTGGATTTTTCCGCTCGGAGGTGTAGGAAGGAAAAACGCATGGCAAAACCGGGAACACTGGCGACACCCCAAACTGACGACGAACAGTCCTTAGTGACTACCGTTGACCGCGAGTACACCGCGCAGGAGTTTACCGTACTGGAGGGGCTGGAAGCGGTACGGCGACGTCCCGGCATGTATATCGCCGATACCGGCGTGCGCGGTCTCCATCAGCTCTTCTATGAGGTGATAGACAACAGTATCGACGAAGCACTGGCTGGCTTCTGCACCCGTATCGATGTGGTACTCCACTCCGATGGCAGCCTTTCCGTCACCGACAATGGGCGCGGTATCCCTGTAGACATCAACAAAGAGACCGGTTTGACCGGCGTGGAGCTGGCGATGACGCGCCTGCACGCGGGCAGCAAGTTCGGTGGCGGCGGGTATCGCGTCTCCGGTGGACTGCACGGTGTGGGGGTGTCGTGCGTGAACGCCCTCTCCGAGTGGCTGGTGGTGGAGGTCAGTCGCGATGGCAAACGCTACCGCCAGCGCTTCGAGCGGGGCACGCCAGTGACCCCTCTGGAAGTGGTGGGCAAAGCCAAAAACACCGGCACGATGGTACACTGGCTACCCGACCATCTCATCTTCGAGAAGCGCGATTATGACCCCGAGCGCATCGTCCGTCGCATCCGTGAACTGGCTTTTCTGAACAAGAACGTCACCATCACCTTTACCGACGAACTGCATGGCGAGCCGACGCAGACCTTCCATTATAAGAACGGACTGGCGGAGTTTGTGCAGTGGCTGAATGAGAACAAGGACCCCCTGCACAAACCCATTCACTTCGCCCGCACACGCGAAGACACTTACGTGGAAATCGCCATCCAGTACAACGACACCTATCAGGAGAACATCTTCGCCTTTGCCAACAACATCCATAACACCGAAGGCGGCACGCACGTGTCGGGCTTTAAGACCGCGCTGACGCGTGTCATCAACAACTACGCGCGGAAAAACGGCTTGCTGAAGGAGAAAGACCCCAACTTCAGCGGCGATGACGTGCGTGAAGGGCTGACTGCCGTCATCAGCGTGCTGCTGCTGAACCCGCAGTTCGAAGGACAAACGAAGACCAAGCTGGGCAACAGCGAGATAGAAGGTCTGGTGAACTCCATCGTCGGCGAGGCGCTGTCGCAATACTTTGAGGAGAACCCTTCCGTTGCCCGACGCATCGTCGAAAAGGCACTGGTGGCGCAGCGCGCCCGTGAAGCCGCCCGCCGCGCCGCAGATTTGGTGAAACGCCAGAGTGCGCTGGAAAACACCTCCCTGCCGGGCAAGCTGGCAGACTGTTCGGAGCGCGACCCGCGCCTGTGCGAGCTGTTCCTCGTGGAGGGCGATTCGGCAGGTGGCTCCGCCAAGCAGGGACGCGACCGACGCACGCAGGCAGTCCTCCCCCTGCGCGGCAAGATTTTGAACGTGGAGAAGGCGCGGCTGGATAAGGCGCTGGAAAACGAGGAGATTCGCGCCCTCATCACCGCGCTGGGCACGGGCATCGCAGGGCCTGGCAATGGCTCCAACGGAAACGGCGACGAGAAGGAGAACGGTGACTTCAAGTTCGACCTGTCCAAACTGCGCTACCACCGCATTATCATCATGACCGATGCGGACGTGGACGGTGACCATATCCGTACACTTCTGCTTACCTTCTTCTTCCGCTACATGCGCCCGCTCATCGAGGAGGGGCACGTGTACATCGCGCAACCGCCACTCTACGTGATTAAGGCGGGTAAGGACGAACGTTATTACGCCCGCACCGAGAAAGACCGCGACGAAATCTTGAGAAACCTGAAGCGCAAAAACGTCACCGTCGGGCGGTTCAAAGGGCTGGGTGAGATGAACGCGGAAGAGCTGGCGGAGACCACCATGAACCCCGCCACCCGTCGGCTGGTGCGCGTGGAACTGGAGGACGCCGTCGCTGCGGACGAGATATTTAGCATCCTGATGGGCGACAAGGTGGAACCACGCAAGGAGTACATCGTGCGCCACGCCAAGCAGGTCACCAACCTGGACTGGCACGCCTGACCTGACAAGCTGGGGTAATGCCACCGGATGGCAGTATACACAGAACCGCCTGACTGCTGTGTCCTCGCGTGGCTGGACCTTTACCTACAGCCTCAACGGCAACCGTGCGAGTGCTGATTGCGTTCCCCAGCCGGAACGCGGTATTATGTGCTGGATGGGCTAGGACACACCCGTTTGCTCCTTGACAGTTCAGGCAACATCACCGACCGTTACAGTTACGATGCGTGGGGCAACTTGGTCGAGCAGGTCGGCACCACCTTTAACCCCTTCCGCTGGAACGCCGCCTATGGCTATGAATGGACGCCCGCCACAGGTTTGTATCATGTCGGCGCCCGCGAATATGACCCGCGCACCACACGATGGCTTCAGAGAGACCCGATTGGTGTTGCCGGCGGGCATCCCAACCTCTACCTCTACTGCCTGAATAACCCTGTCAACATTGCTGACCCCGACGGCATGTTTGTGCCCCTATTGGCAGGTGTGGGTGCAGGAGTGGTGCTCGGTGGTATTGTAGGTGGAGTAACTGCCTGGGTGTCCGGCGAGAACATCTGGCATGGCGGGTTGCGGGGGGCGGTTATCGGCGCTGCGGGCGTGCTGGGCGGCGTGGCAGGAGCCAGCTTGGCAGGGACGTTTGGTATTGGGGGCACGGCTGGTGCAGTGCTTGGTGGTGCTTTAGCTGGGGCAAGCAGTGACCTTGCGGTGCAGGGCGTATCGCTGGCTTTTGCCTGGCAAAATTGCTACCGCCCGTGCGAGACGATAGGAGCTGCGTTGATTGGGGGGATGGGCGGAGTCTTAGGTGGGGTAGCGACCTCCAACGGTGTTAGAATAGGACGATATAATTTCCAGTGGATAGATTACCAACATACTGGTGGCGTAGGAATGAATGTCTACCGAGACGGAAAGCGAATATTCGCCTTAGATTGGCACAAGTGGCAAGACACGCCACCTAGGTATGCGCCTTTCTGGAAATGGCTACATTACCATAGACGACCGGGCATAGGCAGACACAGACCATGGCAGGGGTGGTAGGCGATGCCTGTACATGAGGTTGCCTTTCCAGTACGACTTATCGATATTCATGATGGATATTTTATAGAACACGGTTTCGACAGTTTGGGTAGCTATGTCGAGTGGTACGACAGTGATGATCCGAGTGACAGGGAGGAGATGGTGGTATTGGATAAATATGGGCGTCCGGTCTCCCTACTAGTGCGCCAAATGGAGGTCTTACGCTGCCGATTGTATAATCCTTCAGAACAGCAGTATCACGAGATTTTATCTCTAGTGGAAAAAGCGGCTTTGAACAGACAGGAATGGGAAAGGAAGCGGCGAGAGGCTGCAGAGGCACGGGGTGTAGCTGGTTTTTGGAAGCGTTTTTTGCTGTGGTTAAAGCGGTTTTAGCCTTTTCCTGATCTTGCCCGTGCTGCAAAGTTCTGCAAGGTTTTATCCTGTTAACACAGTAGACCCTTCGGGACTGGATTGGCTAGATGACGCCGCGAATTTTTTCGCCGGTTGGGGCGATACGCTTACTTTTGGCTTAACGGCTAAAGCCCGTCAATGGATGGGGGTAGATAGCGTCGTGAACCGGTGTAGTGGCTGGTATAACGCGGGCGAGGTTACTGGTATTCTGCACACGACCGCACTCAGCGGCTGGTTGGGTTACGCGCGGAATGCACGACTGGCTAGTTTGTCTCGGCCTGACCCTGCCCGGGTGTTCGTTTATGGCAGGGTGCGCGGCGTGGAGAAGGTGGAAGTGTCGCACTGGATACCGCAACGATATCGCTGGGTTCCCAAATGGTTTATGGATTCTCCTTTGAATACCAAGTATATGTGGGCAGCGGAACATGCAAAGAACGACCCGTTTCGTCGGCAGTTCCTTCCGAGTCGCTGGAAGGAGGCTAACCCAGCGTATCCCGTATGGAGACAACAGTTACACAGGGTTCCCAGTTCAGTGACGGTGGGAGTAGCAGGGATGGCAGCTGGGTGGCTCTCCAGCTGGTGGAACAAACTGGTGCTGGGAGACGGAAAATGTCCTTGAAGGCATGGCTTTCTACCGTTTTTAGGCGAGAAGTCATCGCGCCTCTGGATAAACAGATACTGGACGAGGTGAGGAAGCATCTATCCCCGGAAGCGCAGGCGATATGGGATGAACAGCTGCGTGTCCTCAGACGCTGTCAGCTAATTCTGGGTACCGAAGCGGATTATTACCCTGCTTCGCCCGATGAGCCTACTGTCCGCTTCCCTCACCACCCCGAAGAGGAGAGACGTCTTGCGGTGGTGCGATTCGAGTGCCGCAACACGGTTTATCAGGCACGTATCCATCTGGTCGATGGTCGTTTCTTTAGCATTACATACAGCAGAGACGTCCGTCGCATTCGGAAACGCCATGACGTTGAGGTAAAGGTGCTTTCGGTAGAGCTACTTTCTGACCCCATGCGTCCCGATGCGCCCGTATCACCTGAGGTGGTCTCCGCCCCCGGCTTGTTTCCTGTCATGAGTGGATGGCTCGCGGATTGGATATCCCAGCACCCGGTGCTGGAGATGGCTTATCCCATGGATGCCCCCGAGCGTGAGCGGTGGCTAAATCGGCGTCGGCTTCTTTTACCAGACGACTACCATGAACTTTTGAAACAGTGTGATGGTTTTATAACCGGCGACGTTGACGTTTTCGGCATATCCTCCATGTATGAGGTTAACTTTGGAGAAGCCATCTACTGGGTATTAGCAGGGCGTGGCGGTGGGTTCATCGTTGCGCGGGAAGGGGATGAACAGCCGCGCGTCTACTACTTCCATCACGAGGACGGAACCCCAAGCGCCGAGTTCACCTCCTTCCGCGAGGCATTGCAATATCTGATAGCGCAACCCAACCTGCCGTAACGATGATGCCCGACGTAGAGGGAACAACCTTGCTTTCTTCGGCTGCACCCGCTATAATGCTCGTAAAGGTGGGGCAACACCCGCCTGCTCCTTGACAGCACTAAAACGCCGCGGCGGGGTATGAGTGGCTGCCCACCGTGGGGCTGTGCCACGCGGGCGCACGGGAGTACGACCCGCGCACCGCAAGATGGCTGCAGAGAGACCCGATTGACATCGCCTCCGGCGACCCGAACCTGTATCGGTACTGTCTCAACGACCCCGTGAACCTGGCAGACCCCTCTGGCTTAGACTTTTGGGAAGATCTCAAACGCTGGTATATGGGCGGAATGGGCGGGCTGAGCCAGTGGGTGGATCAGAACTTGATGTTCGGTTTGACAGAGCGGTTCGGTACGACGGCAGGGCGTTATGATTGCGGACAGGCGTCGGGATGGCAGCTGGCGTGGGATGCGACTTTGTGGGGCGGTGCCCTACTGCTGGCAGGGTTTTCCTCTGTGGTTCCAGGGGATGAGATGGTGTTTGGGGGTGCTGCTACGGCAAAAGCAGCGGCTTCCCAAGGAGTGCGGGGCGCTGTTAGGCAAGCAACAGCAGTTGGTGGTGCGCGTACATCCACAGCTTTGGCACCGCGTCTTGTTTTTTCTAAGCATGCGTTGCAACGTATGTCCGAACGCGGGATTACTCCGGCGATGGTGCGAAAAGCCACAGAACGTGGCAGGCAGTTCTGGGATCCTAAAACGAAAACAATCATCCACGTTCTCGAACACGGAATGGCTAGTGGAAAACATCTTGTAGTAGCGCGTAATCCTGTAACTGGTAAGGTCACAACTACTTTTGTGACACGCGAGCTAAGTCCGCGCTATCAGCCTGTACGATGTAGATAGCCTGGTGGGTAAAATTCTCTTGGAGGGGCTGGATGAGTCCAAAGTTGGAGATGCTGATCGGGTTGCTCAAGGAAGCGATTGAGAACCCGAAGAATCGCTCCGAAAGGATAAACAGGTTTCAGCAGCTGGTGTGGGACACCAGAGAGGATGAGATCGCACCAGGTGAGCAGCAGATCTGGGACATTCTTAACGATCTTGCAGTCGACCTTGATTACTACGAACCAAACGAAGAGTGGCGTAGAGAGAGTCCTTCATTTTTCGGAGACGAGGAAGTTTGTCAACAGATTCTGATAGCTATAGCGAAAGTTGAATCTGCAGATAGCGAAAGCGGTTAGATTTGGCTGTTTGAACCGTGCTGCGGTGAGTATATAAGCCATGTGTAGTTTCTAACTTTCCTAACGGCGTATGTGTTTTGCACTGCTCAATCGAAGGGGTCCCGTTCCCTGAAGAGGTTAATAAAAATGCGTGCACACTTGAAGAAGTAAAGAATGTCCGCGAGCTGCGATACACCAAACAACTTCAAGACTATTTAGAGTGGTGCAAGAATTATAACCACACCTTTGTACTCATCACACGACGCAATACGGTCTTGGATAAACGACTGCAAGACCTCATCCGACAGGGTAGAAGCATCCACAAGCCCATACTATGAGGTGTGGCGATGGAACCGATTGTAGATGAACCGATGCTGGAACTCGCGCTTGATGAACAACTGCGCCAAAGCGAGTACGAAAAGGTCGACCGTGTGCTGGAGCAGTTTCCCAGAGTGCGAGAGATTGTCCAGTATGAAACAGAGGCACGCGCTCTCTGGCAAACAGAACCACTCTCGCCGCTAGACGCACTGATCAATACTGGGCTTTCGTACCCTGAGGTCATTCCAACACTAATCAATCTCTTGCGCACAGTGCAGCATCCTCGGGTGAAAGAGATGCTGACAAGAGCCCTAACTGTGAAGGAAGCACAGGGGATTGCCAACTCGGTGTTGATAGAACAGCTCAAGCAGGTGCCGTGGAACGCAGAACTGGCGCGGGAGTACCAACGCCTTTCAGAGACTCACGTTGATCTGGGCGATTTTTACGAACTGCCAGTGGAGATGCAGCGTCGCATCCGCACGCTGGCTCCGTGGGAGAGTTTGCTTTTCGCTTTTGGGAATGCGATTGGGTATCTGGCGCAGCGGGAAGACCTGCCCCACCTGTTGGAGATTGTGCGCGACCCACGCTACGGTTCGGCACGCACCCAAATCTTACGCGCAATGGTTCGCTTTCGTCCTGAAGGGCTGCGCGAGTTGTTGCTGGAGTTGTTGCAGGATTTTGACGATGGCGTCGCGTTAGAGGCGGCGCGTGGGTTGGCGCGTTTGAAGGTGCGGGAGGCACGGGAGGCGATATTGGCACGGTTTGCGGAGCGGATGGCAAAGCGTAGTCAAGGCGAGTTCCGCAAGATGGTGGAGAAGGTAGTGGCGCGTTTGAAGAAATAGCGGAACGCTCACGCGGAGACCACGCGCCAGCCCTCCCGCTGGAACGGGGCGTACGGGTATGAGTACATCCCAGCCACAGGTTTGTATCATGTCGGCGCCCGCGAATATGACCCGCGCACCGCAAGATGGCTCCAACGCGACCCGATAGACGCTGCCAGTGGCGACCCGAACCTCTATCGGTATGCGGGCAATGACCCGATAAACTATGCCGATCCCTCTGGCTGTGCACCTCAGTGGATACACGGCAGCTTAGACCTGATTGGGCTGTATCCGGGCATCGGCGAACTGGCTGACCTCCTCAACGCTGGGCTGTATGCGCTGGAAGGCGACTGGGCAAACACCGCCATCTCTGGTGTGGGCGTTATTCCGATATTAGGCGATATTGCCAAAGTCGGTCGGTGGGTCAAGCGCGTCCGGGATATCTCTCATGTGGTATTATATGAGCGCGCAGGCAGCAAAGCACTCAGGGCATTACGCCCTTCTGAGGAGGCGATTTGTGAGACATCTCGCGCTGCGCGTCGTGAGGCGATGAGGCGAGCAGACATCCCGACCTGCCAGCAGCCGATAGAGCAAGGAGGTAGTGGACAATATCGATGGTATCGCTATAAAGATAATAAAGGGCTTGATGCAGCAGTCGTGCATCATCCTGCTGGTGATCTCCATCCGTATCCCCACTGGGAGGCGGGACACATTAAGATAAGGGGCGGCAAGATTCAGCGAAACCCATACGGCGTCCCCAGACTTGAGAGCAGCAAAAAGAAAGTTCCTTATCGGCGGTGAAACGAATGCAGAGCAAGCAATTGCAAGATAAACTGCGACAGTATCATCAAAAACAAAGGCTCAAGTCTTTGCGAGAGCGTTTAGAACGCTGCTTGGGCCCGTTCATCTCTGAGGTGGAAATAGTATTGCAAGCGCACGTATATGCGCCAGATGGTTGGAAAGATTTGAATGTATTTTGTAATAACATGAACCAGATGGTTAGTTTAGTGGAATCTTTTTTGCAAAATGTAAATGCAAGTCGGTGGTTTGTTTCGGCCGATTCGGACTATGCATACTATCCAGATATTGTTTTGGGTCACGAGTCTCTAATGAAACACATTTGGAAACTTGTCGACGAGTTTGAGCTAGTATCACTCCGTAAGTCGGGGGCACGCACTTCATTTGTGACTCTGGACAAGGAAGACTTCTCTATCCGGGTAAAGGGGCAGCGATGGATCCGCCTGCTGTACAATCAGTACGCAGACATGGTTATGGAAGAGTATAACTGGGATCTGTTTGCAAACGGACCAAGTCGTGCAGGATTGGCTTTTTTACGCACGAAAATGTTCAGCAAGGCATACTGTTTTATAGGTTGCTTATTTGCTGGGGAAGAATCTGAGTTAGGAGAGAAACTGCTGCTCATAATCAGAAGGAAACTGGTCAGGATATTAGGTAGAGAACTAGAGGTCAACGACGGGACGATTTCAGACAGAATAACAAAGCAGTGGCTGTGTGTTAAGCATCATAGCTGCTGCACTCGGAACGATGCTATTTGGCGCGTCGAGGCAATCGGGCAGAGCTTCGTAGAAGCCTGTAAACGGGCATTGTCAGAAATTAGACCCGAAGTAATCACGATGATTGAAGGCTCGTCATAGAGACTCTCGACAGAAATCGTCCTTGCAATACGCCACACCAACAGATAGACACCCACCACCCGATAGACGCTGCCAGTGGCGACCCGAACCTGTATCGGTACGCTGGGAATGATCCTGTTAACACAGTAGACCCCGACGGCACCGATTGTGACTACCACTCGTGCAGCAGCTGGTGGAGGAACCTGCAGGAACAGGGGAAGGAGTATGCGAATAGAACCTTAGGGAGTAACCTGTACGCTCAGAGAGGGAGAGAGGTCAACCGGGAGCATATTGCTGCGCAGCCGTTTTCGTCGGATTGTGCGTAGGGCGATCGCCCCGGTGATGAGGCAAGTGTACCGCGTGGATACCTGTGAGGCAGCAGGCTTTGCGGGGAGGCATATTGTCCACGAATGCGCTGGCTGGACGTACTGATTATCTTCACTCTCACCTTCGCGGCATACATGGCACGCTTGCGTGCGCCCTATGTGGCGGATGACCATTTTGTTTTTTACCGCTTGCAACAGGGCGGAATGTTCGGCTTTGCGAGCCAGCCGCCCACCAACTTCTTTCGCCCGTTGATCTCGCTCCACTATTACCTGGACTACTGGCTTGGGATGTCGCCTTTGTTTTCGCACGCAGTCAACCTGGGATGGCATATTGGGGTAGCGTTGCTGCTCTATGTGTTTGGCTATCACCTCTTGCTGCGATGGAATTGGGATCCGGGGAGCGCGCGTAGAGGGTCGTTTGCAGGAGCGCTTCTATTTGCCGTGTTGCCAGCGAATGTGGAAGCGGTAGCGTGGTTTGCAGCACGCGCGGATATGGTCGCCACATCGGCTGCGATAGGCGCGTTGCTGCTGCTGATGCGCTTCCAGCAGCGGGGTGAGGTGACGAGCTACTTGGGCGCGCTGGGATGTTCTGCCGCAGGGCTATTTTGCAAAGAATCATTGCTGACCTTTCCGTTCATTGTGTGGCTCTGGCTGCGTACGCTCGGCGTGGCGCGTGCGGGGCGATGAACAGCGCCATTTTGGGGAGTATTACTGGTGTACTATGTATGGCGTACGCTTGTGGTGGGAGGAACGGGTGCGTATCCCGAGGCGTGGGAGACCTTAAGACGCCCCTGGTGGCTGGGGCTCAATCTCGTTGCGTACTTATTTCAGATGGGGATGCCTGCAATGCTGTACGGGTTGGGGCGCGACCTGTGGGATACGCTGCTTTGGGGTGTGTGGGCAACTGGTATAACGGCATTGGTGCTGGCGGCGCGCACGGCACTCTTTTCCCGACGCCCCGCCATCGATTGGCGTCTGCTGCTGGGGTCTGTATTGCTGTCGATGCTGCCTGTTTTGATTTTCAAGCCATCTCCTTTCTATTTTCTGAATAGCCGCTATACCTATCTGGCGTCGGCGTTTATAGCAGTGGGGGTGGGTGCGTGGCTTACACTGCTAAAGCCAGGCATACAGATAGGGAATGAGCAGCACTGGTTCTGCTAATAGCGTACTTTGGCGGCACGGTTCGACAGGCAGTGGCATGGCGCACCGCAGGCGAACTGGCGCGCAGTAGCGTGTTGTCGCTGCAGAATGCGCCTGCCGACCAGCCACTGCTTTGGCTGAGTGTGCCCGACCACTTTCATGGCGCATACGTTTGGCGGGAAGGATTCCACGAAGGCATCGCATTGATTTTGCCCGAACGCGCCCAGCAACCGATTTTCGTTGCCAGTCACTTCACGATGCGCCTGCGAACGGATGTTGCGGTACGCTATGTCCACGGCGTCGCAACCCTTTCCAGCCCCAACGATATCTTCTTGCCCCCTCAAGGCGTGCGCACACCCTCAGGAGACAAACCCGTCGTTTTGCCCCACCAGCTGCTCATCCACCGGTCGCTCATCCAAACGCATAGGCTGGTGGGGTTTGAGCGAAGGCAGTTTGTGCCGACACCGCTACCTGCTCCAGATTTGGCGCGAGCTCATACTCCACGAAGCTGTAATTCGCCATATCGTAAGGGGTATCGTTGCGCAGGTACACACGGGTGGACTTGCGGAAAGTAACAGTTATACGATTCAGGTACCTTCTCCACGAGCAGGCTGCTGAGATGCTTAGCCTGCCCCCACAGCCGTCTGCGAAAAATCACCTAACGGCGGGCGAGGATGCGTTATCAAAGTAAATCAACAACCCGCCGTTGCCCAGTGCAGTACGCCGCTCAGCATGTATCCTAGCGAGGTGCCAGCCTATCATTGTCTACCTCCTCGGGAGCATATCTACCAGCACCGCCTTCGCGCCATCAATCACTACCTGCCCGTTCTCGCGGCGGAGCGTTCCCATCACGGTCACGACGTCGCCAGCCAGAAACGGCAACGGCAGCTCGCCCGGTATCCGCACGGTCACTTCACCCAGTTGGAAGTCGCCGGTGGTTCCCGGCATACCGGAGGTCACCGCCCACTCCGTGAGCAATACCTGTGTGCCTTCGGGCAGGCGCGAAAGTTCCGCCAGATTCTTCACCCGTTTCGCGCCGGTATCACCCAGCAGCAGGTTGCAAGTGGTCACCTTGCCTGCCTCTACCTTCACTTTCAGTGTCAACGCCTTCGCCCCACGCGGCTGTACTGTCAGCCTGTACTCTCCAGGCGGCAGGTGCACAAAGCCGAAGAACCCCGTGCCGTCCACGTACTGCTCGCGCTCCTGCCCCATACCCTTCAAGACGACCAGCGTGTGATCGGCGGGGTCCAGGGTGTCCGCATGAAGGATAGTACCCTTGATGTGCCCGTTGACGGGTTTCTCCTTCCACATCGCGGGGGGCACCGGTACCCAGCCTCCGAAAGCTTTGCCCAGTGCCTCATAGAAGGCAGGATTGTGTTTTTGCTCTTTGCCTTCGGCGTCGGTGTTGGTAGTGGCGTAGGAATAGAAGCAAACGCCACGCGGTTTGTTGCCACGCGGCGTCGGTTCCCACACGCGCTGCAGCTGCTTCAGGGTGTCCTCGATTGGGTTTAAGAAGTTTCCCAGCCCAACCGCCGCGTAATGGCGATACTGATGGTCTTTCACAAAGCGCATCCAGTTGTCCAGCCAGCGGGCGTGTTTCTGCTCGTTGTAGTAACACATGGGGATGTTCCAGTCCAGAATGCCCTCCTCCATCCAGCCGCGCCAATCCTGATACACGCGCGAATATGCTGCTGCTCGGGTCCATGCATCGTCGGTCTCCGGACCGTTGCCCCATGTGATGGTCGCCGCCGATACCAGCACCTTCGGGTTCACCGTCCAGGCGTACAGGTAGGTCTTGCGCACCAGCGCGGTGACCTGATCGCGCCGCCACTGCTTGAACCGCTCGCTCTTAAAGAAGGGAAAGCCTTCCGGTCTGCCGCGGCGCTCGTTATAGCGTTGCACGCTGACGGGATTGTATCCCCACCGCTCGCCGCCGTAGCGCACGAAATCGAAATGGATGCCGTCCACGTCATAATGGCGGATGACATCCAGATAAGTGCGGAAAGTCCAGTCCGCCGCGCCCGGGTGCCCAGGGTCTATCTTGGTGGCTTCGCCGTCGTAGTCTTCGCCCATGTCGCTGAGCGAGAGGTAATTGGGGAAACGGCTCTGTAGAGAGCGCGGGTGCCGGTTCCTACCTACCGCACAGGTATTGAGCCAGGTATGCACCTGTATATATGGTTTTACCCCGTGCGCTTTCTGAATAAGATACGCCAGAGGGTCAAATCCCTCCGCGATGTCCGATGCGCGTGGTTCGTAGTGTGAGTTGTAGTAGGCGTCTGCGCTCTTGCGCACCTGTACCACCACTGCGTTCAGTCCCGCCTGACGCACCCGCGCCAGCAAAGTATCCACCTGCTCCGGCGTCTTGATGCCCTCGTTGAAGCCGTCCACCCAGATAGCCCGCATCTGAGGCTCCCCGCTCGGTGTAGCAAAAGCGGGGAGAAGACACAGGGTCAGGACGAATAGCCACCGCGTCATATCGCCTCTGCCTCCTCCTTCGCAATCTGAACCCACCGAATCACCCGCTGAGGGTCATGGCGAATGGTGTGACAGTCCTTCATGATAATCTCCACGCGGCAGTCGTTCTTCGTCAAGGCCCGCAACCCCCGCCGCAGCGTTTGCCGCACCAAGTCCTCGTCGAAGGTATCCGCCGCCAGCACACCCGGATGAGGCTTCCAGGAGAAGATGTAGCGATTGCCCAGACGCTCTGCCATTGCCTCCACGTTCGCCCACGGCGACATCGACACCCGCCGCAAGCGTGGGAACCTCTCCACCACGTGCCAGCGGCTGTCCAGCGGCTCGCAGCAGCCGTAACAGTTCAGTCCGAACCGCTCCAGCAGCGACAGCTGGTAGGGAAAAATGAACTCTTCAAACATACTGGCGGAGATGCCGACGGTCTCCTGGCTCTCCGCAAAGCCCCACATATCGATAGGGCGCACGTGGCCGTTGAAATCGGGCTGCGGCAGTTCATGCGTCCACCCGAACCCGCCCGAGCCGACGTAGGTGCCATCGTTGTTGAGAAACAGCAACCCGTTCTTCTCCAGAAAATCCAGCCGGGCGGCTTGCCCATCGCGCAGGAACGCCATCAACCGGTGCACCTCGTCAGGGCAATCCACCATGTCGTACATGATTTGCTCCAGCCCGCGCAGGTACACCAGCGTCTGCGTCATGCCGAGCGACCACCACCAAACGGTCTTCAACCGCACCTTCAGGATGTCGCCGAAGGTCTCCTGTGCCAGCTGCAGAAGTTCCTGCGTGGCTTCATAGTCCACCGTAATTTGCGGGAAGCGCAGTTTGTCCATGTCATCGTAGGTTTTCAGCGGAGCCTCCCAGCGCCATGCGCCGCCGGCTTCCCCACCGATGCGGGTTTCGCGCAAACCCCAGTCGGTCTCGGTGTACACGTGCCCGACGTTGAAATGAGGCTCGATCACCTTATCGTCGCGCATGTGTGCGCCCCAGAAAATCTCGCGACGCAGATGCCATTCCCATGCCCGAGCCAGACCACCCTCACACTGCAATGTATCCGGGGTGAGAATCTCATTCCAGCCGTTCTCAGGGTCGCAGAACACCAGCGGGCGCGTCGGCTCCAGCGCGTTATGGCGATACCACAATTCGCGCTTCTCTTCCTCCACAGGGCGAGCTGCCAGCTCCCCCACCTGCTTCGCCAGCTCCCGCAGCACAAGGCAGTCGTGCTGGTTCACAGAGTAGTTCGCCTGTGTAGCGGTATTCTCAGACATCACGTATGCTCCTCTCTACCGAACTCTTCAAGCAACTCTGTCGGCGACACAATGTGTATTCCACGAAAAGTGCCCAGCGGAAGTAAATGCTTGCGGTCTCCAGTGACGATGTGTGTTGCGTTGCCCAGAAGGGCACATTCCACTACCTTGTCGTCTTCGGGGCAAGTGCTGCACCTCGCAATGCCCCAGTAATTGGGACAACCTGCAGAAACTCCTTTAATTCCTGCACAAGAGCGAAAGCATCAGACGGGCTCATTGTCAGTTTCTCAATCGACTTCTCGTATACCTCTTCCAGTATCTCGGCACAGGTCAAACCCTTGATTAAGCCCGCCCGAGCCAGTAACACGCAGCGTAGCGGGTTGCCTCCCCACCCGAATGCGGACAGAAGGACATTGGTATCGAAAACCACGCGGAGTCCCGTCAATCCTCGAGCCACTCAGCAAAGAACTGAAGGCGTTCATCTTCATCCATCGCAGCCCAATCGTATCCTTGCCGCCGAGCCGCCTCTCGCACTAACGGCTCGACTCGCTGTTGAATGCTGCTCAACATATCGTCCGTGGACGCAATAGACCCATAGTAGGTGCTGATGAGCTCTGCCTGTTGGTCAGGCGTGAGCCGTTCCCAGTCGCTGCCCGTCTCGCAGGCAATCCGACGCAAAACAGATTGAAACACCCTCTGCCGCTGGCGACGTTCCTCTGCGAGCTCCTGCTCAAGCATCGCCACAATCTCTCGTTTCACCGCTGGGGGCAGCTGCTTAACCATCTCGATAACCCGTTCGTTGCTGGATACAGAACTCATTCGTCCTAAGCTCCCGATTGCGCAGCAATAGGTAAAACCTCAGCATACCGTTTAGAGTATACACCGCCCCGTAGCTTCCTGCAACAAACGCTGCCGCACGGGACGAAATATCTCAGGATTCACCACAGAGAGCACACAGAAAAGGTGCCCTCTGTGGCATCGTTCTTACAGCTGCTTCCGACGCGTCAACGCCAGCAGTCCCACACCGCCAAGCAATACGGCGGCGCTCGCAGGCTCTGGCACAGGCTGAGCCAGAATGATGCTCCAGTATCGCTGTCCGCCGATGTCTTCACGGGTCACCCACACCAGCTCGCCCCGGTCGTTCAGTGCCACTCGGAAGCTGCGCGTGGGGTCGGTGTTATCGGTTAGCAGTATGGTTGCCCCATTGGCAAACAGCTGCACGTCGTACTTGCGGAACAGGATGCTTTGCTCGTACAGCACCCAGCCCAAGTTGTTAATCGCGGGGAACATGCTGGCGGCGTTGCCCGTGTTGTTCGTCAGCGCAATCACGCCCGTCGCTTCCGACCACAGTTCGATGTTCCAGTTACTGCCGTTATGGTGCATCCACACTGCCTGCCCGTTGTCGTTCAGGTCGGGCGAGGAGTAGTCATCGCCGGCGGTATTACCCGTGAGATCGCGGTAGTTCATCATGTCGTCGGCGTGCGCCAGATAAATCTGCGGGTTAGCCGCGGCATCCACTGCGTTCCATATCACCTCACCCAGATTATTGATGCGCGGGTTCTGGCTGTCAAAGTCCGCCCAGTAGGTCAGGTTTTCGGGGTCGGAATAGCCGGGCTTCCAGATGTAAATATCCTGATAGCCCGTAAAAGCATCCGTTCCCGTAGTGACCACCCAGCCCAGGTCATTGATATCCGGTGCGCCAAAGCCCACGGAGCCGTCGCTGCGGGTGATGTTCGTGAGTATCCCGCTATCCCACAGTACCACGTCAGACACTTCCCCATCATCGTAACGCCACACAATCTGGTTCCGGTTGTTGAGACGAGGAGAGGTGTTCAGACGCCGCTGTTCACCTGCACTCAGCCGACGGACTGCTGAGCCATCGTACAGCCACACATCACTGCGGGTGAAGTCCCCCTCCGACCAGACAACCCAGCCGTTGTTGTTGATGTGTACCGACTGTACCGAGTTCGTGTGCCGATATATTACTTGGGTGCGAAACACAGTCGGTGGCTGCGGATGCGCCTGCAGGCACGCCAGAGACATCAGCAGCAGCAAACCGCCCGCCACCACATACCGCCAGGTTAGCATCCATATCCCTCCTTTCGTTTTTTTACCGAGTTTTCATACCCACTTCATGCCGATGTCTGTGCGGTAATGCATATACTCGAAGCGGATACACCGTACCGCCTCGTAGGCTCGCCCACGCGCCTGAGCAAGCGTATCGCCCAGGGCGGTTACTCCCAGCACGCGCCCGCCAGCGGTTACCACCTGATCGCCATCTCTGCGCGTGCCTGCATGGAAGACCACGCATTCCGGCACCTGCGCCGCCTCATCCAGCCCCTCGATCGGCAAACCCGTCTCATATTTGCCCGGGTAGCCTCCCGATGCTACCACCACACAGACCGAATAGCGCGGTTTCCACTGCAAGGTAACCTCATCCAGACGGCACTCGACCGCCGCCTGCATCACCTCCACTATATCGTTCTCCAGCAAGGGCAGGACTGCCTGCGTTTCAGGGTCACCGAATCGCACATTGAACTCCAGTGTCTTAATGCCCTCTTCGGTAACCATCGTGCCTGCGTACAGCACACCGCGGAAGGGGATACCGGCGTCGCGCGTGGCGCGGATGGCAGGATGGATAATCTGCTCTATCGCTTGCTGATGCAGTTCCGGCGTAACAAGGCGCAGGGGACAGATACTGCCCATCCCACCGGTGTTCGCTCCGCGGTCGTGGTCGAGAGCGCGCTTATAATCCTGAACCGGCAGCATAGGCAGTACAGTGGCTCCGTCGGTAAACGCCATCAGCGAAGCCTCTTCCCCAACTAAAACCTCTTCAATCACCACACGCGCGCCTGCCTCTCCGAGCACACGTTCCTCCATGAGCGAGTGTATCACTTCCAGCGCCTCGTCCAGATGATGCACGACGAAAACGCCTTTACCCCCCGCCTCGCCATCCGCTTTAATCACCAGTCCTTTCGCACCTTCCTGAAAACGACGGTGCGCGTATTCCGCAGCCGAATGCGGTTCACTGAAAACCGAGAAATCAGCGGTGGGAATACGATAACGGCGCATGACTTCCTTCGCGTACACTTTACTGCCTTCCAGACGCGCTGGCTCTTTGCTGGGACCAAATATCGCCAGCCCGCGCGTCTCAAATACATCCACGACACCCGCAATCAAGGGCGACTCGGGTCCGACAACCGTCAGGTCAATACGGTTGCGTTCGGCGAAGCTTGCCAGACTTTCGATGTCGGTGGCTTTAATTGGTACGCACTCCGCCAGTTCAGCAATGCCTGCGTTACCCGGCGCCGCATAGATTTTGGCTACTTTCGGGCTCTGCGCGATTTTCCACACCAGTGCGTGCTCGCGCCCACCCCCACCTATCACCAGTACCTTCAAGGCTCATTCCTCCCGATGTCGCTCCAGCGGGACAAACCGCGCATAATCGGGCTTGAAGCCGACTCGCACGGTACCCGTTGGACCGTTTCGTTGTTTGGCAATGATAATCTCGGCTTCCTCGACCCGCCCCTCCTCGCGAGGCATCGTCCCTGCCTCCACGTCATCCGTAGAGACCGCCTCCTTCATCGCGTAATACTCGGGGCGGTAGATGAATGCCACCACATCGGCTTCTGCTTCGATAGAACCGCTCTCGCGCAAATCCGATAGCATTGGACGCTTATTCTCGCGATGCTCTACGGCACGGGATAACTGCGACAGGGCAATAATGGGCACTTCCAGCTCGCGCGCCAGCCCCTTCAGCGCGCGGGCGATGTCCGAAATCTCCTGCGTGCGGTTCTCCGCTCGCCGGTGGCTACGCATCAGCTGCAGGTAGTCCACAATCACCAGGTCCAACCCGTGTTCGGCACGCAAGCGGCGACACTTCGCCCGCATCTCCAGCACCGAGATGTCCGGCGTGTCATCGATGAATATCTTGGCATTCCAGAGTTCCTGCACCGCTTTGGCAAGCCTCTGCCATGCGGTGTCGGGCAGCATTCCCAACCGCAAACGATGCGCGTTCACCTCCGCCTGCGAGCAAATCATGCGCTGCACGAGCTGCTCTTTGGACATCTCCAGGCTGAAGATAGCCACCGTTTTGCCTTCACGAAGGGCGACGTGCTCACCGATGTTCAGGCACAAGCTGGTTTTGCCCATGCTGGGGCGTGCCGCAATAATCACCAGGTCCGACTTCTGCAGCCCCGCAGTGACAAAGTCCAGTTCGCGAAAGCCCGTGCTTAAACCTGTTACCAGCTTGCGCTCATGATAAAAGGCTTCGAAGCGGTCAAACGCCTCACCCAGCAAAGGGCGGATGCTTTCAAAGCCTTTGCCGATACGCCGCTGCGCTACCCGATAAACCGCGCTCTCTGCCCGGTCGGCTATTTCGCCAATAGACAGCGGTTCTTCCTCATCCCCGGTCACCGCTGCCATGTGGATAATCTCCTGAGCCGCCTCGATAAGCCGTCGGCGGATAGCATATTCTTCCACAATCTGGGCATAGTAGTCCACATTCGCCGCGCTGGGCACGCTGTCCATGAGAGTGGTCAGGTAAGCGATACCTCCGACCTCTTCCAGCTTCCCGCGCCGTTGCAGTTCCTCACTGAGGGTGACGAGGTCCACCGGCTCGTTGCGGCCGGAAAGGGCTATCAGGGCATCATAAATCACGCGGTGCGTCTCCCGATAGAAATCGTCGGGCGCAAGGAACTCGCTCACGCGCTCGATGGCAGCGCCGTCTATCATCATCGCACCCAGCGTGGCAATCTCCGCATCCAGATTGTGCGGCAGGGCACGCAGCAGCTCACTCATGCGTGACTCTTGCTTGCCCTGCCTGTCTGAATTCCTTCTCATCGCACAACACCCAACTTTATGCAGAAGCCTCCTGAGGTACGACCTCCACCTTCAACGTCAGGTTCACATCGTGATGGAGGTGCAGTGTAACCTCATACTCTCCCAGCGACTTAATCGGCTCCAGCAAACCGATTTTACGCTTGTCCACCTTCACATGGTATTGCTGTGCGATGGAATCTGCAATGTGTTGGGCAGTCACCGCGCCGAACAGTTTGGTAGTTCCCTTACCGGCATGTGCCTTCACCGTGACTGTCCTGCCTCTCAGCACATCCGCAATCTGGCGTGCTTCTTGCGCGGCTTTTTCTGCTCGCATCGCCTCCTGCTTCTGGCGAAGCTGAACGTTTTTCATCGCGCCCTTATCGGCAGCAATCGCCAGCCCACGCGGGAACAGATAGTTCCGTGCGTACCCCTCCGAGACGTTGACCACCTCGCCATGCTTGCCCAGCGAGGGCACGTCCTGCGTGAGTATCACTTTCATCGCCATCGTTTTTTGCCTCCTCCCATCAACCTAACGTGTCAACTGCACCCCCAACACCGGCTGGTTCTGGTCGAACAGGCTGTCGATACCCACCCACAGACTCCAGTCTGTGCTCAGTTGTATCTTCGCCCGTGTGTTTATCTGCAGGTCATTCGGGTCAAACGCATCCGCCCGCAGATGAAGTCCGGGCTTGAACCTCCAGTCCACCCCTACCCCCGGTTTGGAGGCGTAGAGTCCATAGCGTAAATCCAGCGTTGGCGCTAACTGTGAACCATACTGCAGGATGAACTTGTTGCTCTCGGTAACATCGTACACGCCAAGATAAAAGAAGCGATTATCGCGATACGGGAACGAGAGCGTCAGGTCAGTGCGAAAATTACCGTCACGCAGCAAGCCGTACACATCCAGAGAGACCTCTGTCGGTCTGATGGACAGCTTGCCGGGTTGAATCAGTCGCTCCACAAAGCGATTAATCCTTTCCGTTGCCTGACGTGCCTCCGTAAGGGTAGCCCGCGCTTCGGCGACAGTGCCGCGCACGTTCTCCCTGAGCTCTTCGTCGCCCGTGTATTTGCCGATGTCCTCGGCGATACGATTCAGTTTCGCACTCAATGCGTTCATCTCTGCGGCGACCTCGCGCAAGTTCCGCTGGAGCTGCTCATCGCTCACAAAGCGGTCGAAGCTCTCAGTAGCGTGCTGGGCGGTGCGCACCAGCTCGCGGGATTGCTCCAGCAAAGCCTTCAGGTCCGCCATGACTTCCGGCAATATTCTGGTGGAACGCCGGGTGTCCTGCACCACAGCATCCAGAGAACGCCCCGTGCTCGCCAGCAGACCTCGGGCTTGTTCTATCAGCACGGTGAGGCGGGCTGATGCCTGCTCCACGTTGTTCAGCGTTTGCCGGATGCCCGCCTGCATCTCCGGGTCGGCAATCAGCGCGTTGACCGAGCGAACCAGCCTCTGCACCTCTCGCAGGGTCTCCTGTGCCACGGGCGCGAGGTCGCTAATTCCCGGTTCCTTTGTTCCCCGCAGCACCGTTCCTTCTTGCGCCTCAACCGGTGACTTGCCCGGAACAAGAGCTATCATCTTGTCCACGCCTGCAATGCCCGGCGACATCACCACTGCCAGCGAGTCCTCAGGGATTCTCACATCCTTACGCAAAGCCAGTCGCACTCTCGCCTGCAGGTCAGAGGTCAACCACACTTTCTGCACCTCGCCAACCTCCACCCCTGCAAGATAAACCCTCGCCTGCTCCCGAATACCCAGAGCATCGGGGAATACTGCCTCCACATGGTACACGCGCCGCGCCGCCAGTGTACCGCGCAGATAGATAACCGTTACTGCAATCCATATACCCGCCAGAATAATGGTCATCCCCACCAAAAAAACGGCCTTACGCGGTGTCATCATCGGTCTGGCTCCTGAGCACTCGTGGTTTCGCCAACCGGCGAAATGCCGCCTGCCCGCAAGAAGCGACGCACCACCGGATTGGCGTCCGCACGCACCTCTTCTGGCGAGCCGCAGGTGATAATCTGACCTTCGTGTAGCATCGCTATCCTGTCCGCGATATGGAACACACTGGTAAGGTCATGCGACACTACCAGCGCAGTTACCTTCAGCTGACGCGTGGTGTCCACGATTAGCGTATCAATGGTCTCCGCGACAATCGGGTCCAGACCCGCAGTCGGCTCGTCATACAGCACGATTTTCGGGTTCATTGCCAGCGCGCGCGCCAACCCCACGCGCTTTTGCATCCCACCCGAGAGCTGCGCGGGATAAAGGTGCTCTGTACCTGCCATCCCCACCATCTCCAGCTTCTCCCGCACGATACGCGCAACCTCTTCTTCGCGCCGGGTGATGTGACGACGTACCCCAAAAGCCACATTATCGTATACCGTTAACGAGTCGAACAGCGCCGCATACTGGAACACCAGCCCGACCTGCTTGCGCACCGGTGTGAGCTTTGCTTCCGGCAGGCGAGAGATCTCCGTATCGCCAATCCATATTTCCCCCCTCTGCGGTTTGAGCAAACCTCCAATTAGCTTTAACAACGTTGTCTTACCGCAGCCGGAGGGACCCATGATGGCAAATACCTCGCCCTCACGCACCTCCACAGAAACGCCCTGCAACACCCATCGCGAGTCTACCCCGTACCACACCTCGTCGACACGCACCACTGTTTGGGCATCCGGTTGTCCGCTCATCGCCCACCGAACAGCAGATACGCCAGAAAGAAGTTCGCTATGTAAATCAGCAGCACCGCCACCACCACGCTGTTGGTGGTGGCCTGCCCTACCCCCGCCGCGCCTCCCTCCGTCCTCAGTCCGGCTCGACAGCCGACCAGCGCGATAATCGCTCCGAATACCACTGTCTTCAAGAGCCCCGCGAACACATCATAGGTACCCACCAGTTCCCGAACACCCAGCAAATAGGATGTCGGCGACACGCCAATCGGCACCGCCACCGCATATCCCCCGAAAATACCCGTCACGAAAGCCAGCACGCCCAGCGCGGGCAGCATGGTCAGACAGGCTATCAGGCGCGGCACAACCAGATACTGCACGGGCGGTACGGCAAGGGCCCGCAGGGCGTCTACCTGCTCGGTGACCTTCATGCTGCCGATTTCGGCGGCAATCGCTGAAGCCGAACGCGCAGCCACCACCACACCCGTAACGACCGGACCCAGTTCGCGCGCCATTGCCAGCGCCACCGCACCCCCAGCCAGTGACCCCACGCCGAACTGCAGCATCAGCTTCGCCGAATACAGCGCAAGAACCGCTCCCGTGAACCCGCTGGTGATGACCACCATCGGCACCGCCTGCGCACCGATAATCGCCATCTGTACCATCGTTTCGCGCGCCTCCCAGCGGCCGCGAAACACAAACCCCATCGCCTGCGCCAGCAGGATGCCGATATCGCCCACAAATAACACCAGCTGGGCTAGCTGCCGGGTGAAGGTGTATACCGGGTTTGCAACCTGCATCGGTCTCCGCGCTTTCTCCCTGTTGTTCCAGTATAGCCTGCATCTGAGGGGTTGTCAATACGTGCCCGTAGGGCCCGGCTTATTAGCTATTGCAAATAGCTGGGCGAAATCGTTATACTATAGCAACTCCGTTTGCCGATACGACATCAGGCTTCGGAGGAAAATACTTAAAGGAGGCAGGAATGACTGGACGCAACGCTTTTACCTTGATTGAGCTGCTGGTTGTTATCGCGATTATCGCGATACTGGCAGCGATCCTGTTCCCCGTTTTCTCGCAGGCGCGGGAGAGCGCAAGGCAAACCAGCTGCACCAGCAACCAGAAGCAGCTGGCACTGGGAGTGTTGATGTATGCACAGGACTACGACGAAACCTTCCCGATGAGTGCGTACCTGGCGAACCCCACGACCGTGATCGCCGTGTACGACATGGTAGCACCCTACTTAAAGAACACCGAGATTTTCGTGTGTCCCAGCTACCGTCCGGGGGTGGACTGGCAGAGCCGTCTCGCCGCCCTGGGGCTGAACTACGGCGGCACCTTCCGCTTCACGGGTTACATCCCCAACCTCGGATTGTTCGGAGAGAGCTTTTGCCCGTACCTTCCCAAGCGCACACCTCCGACCACCCTGGGGGGTATGCCGGTGCCTGCCGAGACCGTCATGTTCTATGATGGCTACCTGCGACAGATACGCTCGGTAGGGCAGCTCGAGTTCTACAGCTTCCTCGGTTATGCCCGGCACAAGGAAGGGCTGGTGCTGAACTTCGCAGACGGACACGCCAAATGGTTCCGTTACAGCGGCATCCCCACCGGGGGAGCGACGCCTGCAGGTTCGCTGCGCCCCACTTACTACAGCTGGCGCACGAATGAGCCCCTCGCAAACAGCGAGGGCGCGCTGGAAGCGGTCACCAGCACCCGCCAGGACCCCTACAATGACCTGCACGGCGTGCCGGGCACGAACATCACCGATTCCGAAGACACCGGATGTTAATGGCGCAGGGGGCGTGGGCGTAACCACGTCCCCACACCCAGAGCGAAGGAGCCTCTTCCGCACAGCACACAGAGGTGAACGCCTGGAACATCTCAGGAGGTGGTAGAATGCATCATCCGTACATCTGGGAAGAGTGTCTGGAGGCGCTGGCAAAAACGCCCCTCGCGCTACAGCGTTTGGCCAGGCTGGTACCGCCAGAACGATGGGAATACCGCCCCTCGCCCGACCGCTATTCCCCGAAAGAGCTGCTTTATCATCTGGCGGAGGTGGAGGAAGCGTTTTACGCTCGCTACCGCCTGATTGCCGAGCAGGACCGCCCTGCGCTGACCGTGTATGACCCGCACTACGCGCTGCAGGAAGAGCGTTACACGGGGGGAAGCGTGGAGGAAGGCTTGCGCCTCTTCTCGGAGGCGCGCGCCCGCTCGCTGGAGTTCCTGAACAGCCTGCCCATGGAAGCACGCGACCGCGTCGGCATCCACCCCGAGTTCGGCGAGTGGAGCATCTTCCAGCAGGTGCAGCTGTGCGTGGCGCATGACCTGCTGCACCTCTCCGATGTGCTGCTGCGAAGCCCTTGACAACGCGCCCAATTACGAGTAAAATAAAATCGCGATACGGCGGCGTAGCTCAGTCGGTCAGAGCACACGGCTCATACCCGTGGAGTCGGCGGTTCGAGTCCGCCCGCCGCTACCATGTACCCCAACAGCGACACCCGCTATCGCGGTGTCGCTGTTTTGTTGCGGAGGAACAGAATGCGCTATCAACGCCCGCGCGGCACTAACGATATCCTGCCCGACGAAACCCCACTCTGGAACCAGGTGGAGGAAACCTTCCGCACGCTGTGCCAACGCTACGGCTACCACGAAATCCGCACGCCCATCTTCGAAGAGACAGACCTCTTCACCCGCAGTATGGGCGAACATACCGACGTGGTGAGCAAGGAGATGTACACCTTCACCGACCGGGGCGGGCGCAGCGTCACGCTGAAACCCGAAGGCACCGCCCCCGTTGTGCGGGCATACGTCGAGAACAACCTCGCCGCGCTGGGCGGGGTCAGCAAACTCTACTATATCACCCCCATCTTCCGCTATGAGCGACCACAGGCGGGACGCTACCGACAGGCGCACCAGCTGGGCGTGGAAGCCATCGGCGCGCAACATCCGTCCATCGATGCCGAAGTCATCGCGCTTGCCATGCACTTCTACCGCGAGCTGGGCATCTCCCGCCTGTCACTGGTGCTGAACTCGGTGGGATGCCCGGTCTGTCGTCCTGTCTACCGCGAGCGGCTGCGCGAGTTCGCCCAACCCTTTGTGCATCAGCTGTGTGAGGCGTGTCAGACCCGCTACGAGGTGAACCCTTTGCGGATGCTGGACTGCAAGCGCGAGACCTGCCGCACCTTGCTGCAGGACGCGCCCGACATCGTGCAGAGCCTGTGTGAGGATTGCCGCGCCCACTTCGACGCGCTGCGGAGCTATCTCGACGCACTGGGCATTCCCTATGTGGTGGACAAGCATCTGGTGCGCGGGTTCGACTACTACACCAAGACAGCCTTCGAGATTGTCAGCGACGCACTGGGCGCACAGAACGCGCTGGGCGGCGGTGGACGCTACGACGGACTGGTGGAAGCGGTAGGCGGCGCTTCCACCCCGGGCATCGGCTTCGCGCTGGGCATCGAACGGGCGATTATCGTGCTCAAACAGCTGGGGCTGGCGGAAGCGAAACGCCAGACGGTGGACGTGTTCGTGGCGGCGCTGGGGGAAGAGGCGGTACTGCCTGCGCTGAAACTGCTGCAGCAGCTGCGAGAGGCAGGTATCTCCGCTGAGACCGATTACCAGAGGCGCAGCCTGAAGGGACAGATGAAGCTGGCAGACCGCCTCGGCAGCCGTGTGACCCTGATGATTGGCGAAGACGAACTGGCGCAAGGGGTGGTTACCCTGCGGGACATGCTGACCAAAGAGCAACGCACGGTGGCGATGGACGATGTCATGCGGGCGGTGGCGGAAACGCTGAACGGACAGCCAGATGAAATGAACTGAAATCCCCCTCTCGCTGAGTCGAGAGGGGGATGGCGGTAGGGAGGCTACGCGGCACTGCGCGGGGTCACCAGCACCACCTGATTGCGTCCGTGGCGCTTTGCCGCCATCGCCGCATCTTCCGCCGCAGACAGCAGATGGTCAGCAGGCACTGCGCTTTCGGGATAGCTCACCACGCCAATGCTCACGCTCAAGCCACCGACAGGCTCCCAGCACTCCGCCGCGACCAGGTCGCGCACCGCCTGCATCTGCGCCTGTGCCTCATACAGGCTCACGCCGGGTAGCACTGCCACAAACTCGTCTCCAGCGTACCGCGCCAGAAGCGCACGAGGGCTGACGCTTTTCTGCAAAGCCTTCGCCACCGACAGCAATGCTCTGTCGCCAGCACGGTAACCATATACATCATTGATATATTTCAGGTGGTCCAGATACACCACCGCCACACTTAACGGCGACTTGTTCTGCATGGCGAGATGGATGTTCTCTTCCAGCAGAGACTCGGCGTGATAGCGGTTGAACAGCCCGGTTAGCCCATCGGTTATCGCCATCCGATCGATATAGTGGCGGTAGTGCAACAGCGATAGCGCCGCGCCGCAGGCGTGCGCGATGCTCATGGCGAACGCCACGTCCACTTCGTCATATGGCTTGCCCGGTTTGTTGACCACATGCAGCACACCGCGAGTGTGCTTCTCATCGCGGATGGGCAGTGTTAACAGGCGCGCCAAACACAGCTGGCGGCGCAATGCGCCGGTCAACAGTTCCTCTTCGTCCGTTCGATCGCTGATATAGGGTCTGCCATGCACAAAAGCGGTATCGCTTGCCGCGCACATGCCGGCAGGCAAACGAATCTGGGACAGCGTGGCGTCGTCGATGCCGTATCCGGAGGGCATCCCCACAAACGCACGCTCACTCTCCGAATACCACAGCACGAACACCGCCTGCGCCCCCAATCCCCCACCGATAGAGGCACAGGCACGTTCTGTGACCTGATACACCTGCGACGCGCTGTGGATTGCCTCTAAAGCGGCAGGTAGCAGCTGGAACAGATGAGATACCCGTTCGTTCCCGTTCAGATGCTTGCGTGAATTTCCCATGGGCAACACCTTCTCCGACAGAATGTCTGGCTAAGCCTTCGGGCAATATCATCGGCTTGAATTGTTGTCTTTCTTACTGTCAACAGTGCTATATTCTCACCCCCTCGATAAATGCCCTATTACTTCCGATAAAGATAAGGGATAGGAGTTACGCAGCTGAAAGACCGGTCGTAGGTCTGAGATATCAAGCGACATCATGTGTCATTCTCAGCGAAGCGAAGAATCCCGGAGATGCTTCACTCCGTTCAGCATGACACTTACTTTGTCATTCTGAGCGAAGCGAAGAATCTCTGAGACCCTTCGCTAACGCTCAGGGTGACAAGGATGACATGCTTCGATGACGCTTAGCATGACACTTACTTTGTCATTCTGAGCGAAGCGAAGAATCTCTGAGACCCTTCGCTAACGCTCAGGGTGACAAGGATGACCTGACAAGAAAGTGTCTGGGCAAGCATGGAAAAAGCACGAGCTCGCTACATGTTCATTACGCCAGCGTAGCTCTTAAGAAACTGTCCAGCAGGAGCACCGACATGCAGGCGCAGTGGGCTATCCGCACCGAAGGGCTGACCAAAGTATACACCTTACGCAAACAGACGCATACCGCCGTTCACGACCTGAATCTGCGCATTGCAGACGGAGAGACGGTGGGCTTTATCGGGGCAAACGGCGCAGGCAAAACCACCACCATTAAGATGCTGCTTCACTTTATCGCCCCCACACGCGGGCGAGCGTGGCTGTACGATATTCCCTGCGAACAGCCTCGCGCCCGTCAAAAGGTGGGCTACATGCCCGAACAGCCCTACTTCCCGCGTTACCTCAGTCCTCGCGAGCTGCTGTCTGCCCATGCTGCGCTGGCAGGTGTGCCAGCCCGGGAAGCAGAGCACAGGGTGGAGGTGGCTCTGGAACTGGCTCGCGCCGACACCTTCGCGCACCGTCCCATCGGTAAACTGTCCAAGGGAATGACCCAGCGGGTGGCGCTGGCGCAGGCGTTGGTCGGTGACCCACAACTGCTCATTCTGGACGAGCCCGCTTCTGGGCTGGACCCCGTGTCGCGGGTGGAGATGCGCAACGTGTTGCAAGCGCTGAAAGAGCATGGCAAGACCATCTTCCTCAGTTCGCACCACCTCGGGGAGGTGGAACGGATTTGCGACCGCGTGGCGATTATCCACCGGGGGCATCTGCTCGCTTTCGGAACCCCGCAGGAACTGACCCAACAGACAGACCGGTACGTGCTGGTCGCCGAGAACGTCAGCCCGGACGCCGAAAGGGCACTGCGCCAGATATGCGCAAACGTGCGGCGGGATAGTGCTCAGGTGGTTGCGGTCATCGATGGTGACCGGTTGTCTGTGGTGATGGAAGCACTTCAGAAGGCAAGTGCGCGGTTGGTCAGCGTGAACCAGCAGCGCGAGACCCTGGAAGAGGCTTTCCTGCGTATCGTGCAGAACGCGCCTGCCACACTTCCCGTCGGAAAGGCGGCATAGGAGGGATAGGATGCTCAGAGCGTTTTTTGCCCTTGTCAAACTGAGCTTTCTGGAAGCCGTGCGACGGCAAATCCTGCATGTGATGGTGCTGCTGTCGCTGGTGGTGGTCGCCGTCGCGGGCACGGTGTCCTTCTTCGATCTGGGCGTGCAGGTCAAAATCGTGAAGGATACCGGCATGGTGATGATTTTGCTTGCCGGTTCGCTGAGCGTGGTGTTTCTCATCAGCGGCGCGCTGTTTCACGACGTGGAGCAACGCCTCGTCTATCCCGTGCTCGCCCGCCCCATCCCGCGCGGGCTTTACGTGGTTGCCCGATACACCGGCGCGCTGGCAGCGGTGTACGCTGGCATGACACTGATGGCGATTACCCTGATTGTCCTGCTGTGGGTGCACCTGCGCACCGTATCCGAACTGGCGTTGGTTGCTATTGCCTTTACCTATCTGGAAGTCGCACTGGTGGGGGCACTGGCGATGCTGCTTTCCACCTTCTTCACCCCTGCCATGACCGCCACCCTGACGCTCTTCTTCTACCTGCTCGGCAGCCTGAAGATGGGCTATCTGCACCACCTCGCAGAGCGCAATACCGGCTTAGCCAAATGGGCGATTACTGCCATCAGCGCGGTGCTGCCGAATATGGAGGCGTTCCGCTTTAAGGACGCCTTAGTGCATGACCTGACCGTGCCCGCAAACTACCTGTTGCTGGTAGCCATCTACGGCATCTGCTATGCGGCAACCTGCATGGCGCTCTCGATCTGGAACTTCGGGCGGCGGGAGGTGTAGCATGAGGCTGGTCACCGTTGCACTGACGATGCTCCTGCTCCTTTCCGTCGCTGCCGCTCATGAAGAAGGTGGTCATGGTCATCACCACGAGCCGCACCACTGGGAAAGCGCAGAGATGCGGCACGACATCCTCGCCCAGCTGGGCGGTATGGTGGTACTGGGGGTGGCTGCAGGCAGTTATCTGCTATCTCGCAGGAGGGTCAAAGGATGAAACGCCTGCCCGTGCTCATCGCCGCTCTGGCTGTCGCCTGCGTGTGGTCGGAGGGGTTGCTCTCGGCAAATGCGCCGAGGATGGAGCAGGCTTCCGTCGACAACGCCGCTCTGCGCACGGTGATGGCGATGGCAGGGCAGTTCCGCATCGTCTTTGCCAACCTGCTGTGGATTAAAGTCGACCAGTACCACCATGAATACATCGAACACCACGGTGACTGGGCACAGGACACCGACCTGCTGCCGATGCTGCGCATGATTACGTGGCTGGACCCGCACTTCGTGCAGGCGTATCAGGTGGCAGGCTTTATGCTCTCCGGTCGCCTGCACCGCTACGAACATGCCCGGAAACTGCTGGAGGAAGGCATTCGTAACAACCCCAAATCCTTTGAATTGTACGAAGAGATGGGCATGGCTATCCTCCGCGCGCGGAAGGACTATCGCGAAGCGTATGCCTACCTGACCAGAGCACTCTCTCTTGCCACCGACGAATTCGACAAAAAACGCCTGCAGCGCTTTTGTGACACCGTCCGTCGCAAGATAGAAGAGGAAACCAACCCGCCCGCAACGAATCCACAGACGCCCGCCCACGATGGAAATCGCGGGCGGTGACTGCATCGCGAACATCTGTAGCCAGCGCAAAGCGTGGCGCGCCCCGAAGGGTGCGGCTACATGGTATGTGCGAGAGGCATTGGGTGCATGGTTCTCTCTCAACAGCAAATCTTGCAAATCTTTCGCGACTGCGGCGCGGTGTTGCACGGGCATTTTCGCCTGAGCTCGGGCAAGCACAGCGACACCTATTTCGAAAAGTTCCAGGTGTTGCAATATCCCCACCACGTGCAGCAGCTGTGCGGCGAGCTGGCAAAACGCTTCCGCAATGACCGCATTGACGTTGTGATAGGTCCCACGACCGGCGGGGTGATTATCGCCTATGAGGTTGCCAGACAGCTGGGCACGCGCGCCATCTACGCCGAGCGCGAGGGCGACAGGCGCGTGCTGCGACGTGGCTTCACCCTACGCGAAGGCGAACACGTGCTGGTGGTGGACGACATCCTGACCACTGGGGGGTCGGTGCGCGAGGTACTGGAGATGCTGGAGCCATACCGGGTACAACTGGTGGGCGTGGGTATTCTGGTAGACCGCACGGGTGGACAGGTCGAGCTGGGCGTGCGCACCGAGTCGCTGCTCCAGCTGGTAGTCGAAGCCTGGCAACCGGAGGAATGTCCCCTGTGCCTGCGCGGCGAGCCGATTACCGAGCCGGGTAGCAGGTTCCTGCAGGCGCGTTAAGCCGCCTCCGCCCGGGTCTGATAGCCATACTCCTGCAGCAGCTGCCTCCATGCGGTCAGGAAGTGCACCGTATCGAAGCGCTTCGCCTGCTCCATGCATCGGATGGGGTCGTAATCCTGAGGGCAGTATCTCAGGAGGGCTTCCACCAGCGAATCGGGATGCTGCCAGTCGAAGAACATGCCCGTCTCACCCTCTATCACCGATTCCGTGGCTCCTCCGCGGCGATAGGCAATCACCGGCGTGCCCGAAGCCATTGCCTCTACAGGGGTCAAACCGAAATCCTCTTCCGCAACCAGTATCAACGCACGAGCTCGAGCCAGTAATCGCCGCGCCTCGTCATCCGGCACCCTGCCAGTGAAGTGCACCGTCGGTCCTGCCATCTGGCGCAGGCGAGGTTCGTCCCTTCCCTCCCCTGCAACGATCAGGGGCACGCGCAGGCGATTACAGGCTTCTATCGCCACGTCGATGCGCTTATAGGGCAGCAAACGGCTCAGCACCAGGTAGTAGTCCCCCTTCTCCTGCGGCGAAACAGGATGGTACAGCACGGTATCCACCGGTGGATAGATGATGCGCGATGGGCGACCATAGAACCGCCGGACACGCTCCTGCACTGTGCGCGAGATGGAAATGAACTCGGTCACCCGCCCGGAGGTGTGTATATCCCAGCGTCGAAACCAGGCCATCAGCAGCCGCACGGCTGCCCGGGTCATCGGAGATACCCGCTCGTAACGCATATAACCGTCCAGATTCCATGCGAAGCGCATCGGTGTCTGGCAGTAACAGAGATGCGGCACTCCGGACGGCGCTCGTACTCCTTTCGCGAACGCGCTGGATATGCTGACGATGAGACTGTGCCCTTGAAGGCTCATCCGCTCAAAAGCCAGCGGCAGCAGAGGCAGATACAGACGTGTGCGCTCCACTGCAAGAGGTAACCTCTGCAGGAAACTGCACCGAACAGGCACTTGCGGAGGCACACACGCCGCACGCACACCGGAATCTACCACGGAAGTGTATACCGTCGCATCGGAGGTCAAGCGCAGGAAAACGTTCAAAACCTTCTCCGCTCCGCCAAGCTGGTTCAAATAATCGTGAATGATGGCAACAGGCATCGCGCCCTCGCAGCATGGTTTTACGCTAGCTTTCGCACCGCTCTCGCCGATTCCTTCCTGCTGCCCTTGCAAATCTCCTCCCCTTCCCACCGTCCACCCGTAGGAACCTTACCGGTACGCCTCGAATTGTTTACTAACCCACAGTGGACAGGAGGTTGTGTGCATCCACGCACACGCAGGCAAAATGGAGAAACTGCGCTTCGGTGTTATCGGTATCGGGGGTATGGCGGAGCATCTGGCAAAGCTCTTGCAGCAGTTCGAGGATGCTGTGGTGGTGGCAGCTGCTGACACCAACCCCGAACGCAAGGGCGCGGCGGACGCCCTGAACGCCGTGTTTTACACCGACTATGAACAGATGCTGCAGAAGGAGGCTCTGGACGCGGTCGTCATCGGTACGCCGTGTGGATTACATCTGGAACCGACGCTTGCAGCCGCACAGGCGGGCAAGCATATCTTTTTGGAGAAGCCAATGGAGATTTCGGTGGAGCGGTGCGACCGCATGAACCGTGCCGCCCAGGAGGCAGGCGTGAAGCTGATGGTGGGGCAGGTGCTGCGCCTGTTCCCGCTGTTCCAGAAATCGCTGGACATCATCGCCTTTGGTGAGATAGGCAAACCGAAAGCCATCGCGGTCACCCGCGCAGGATACGCCACCGTGTTTCACTCCGGCTGGCGCGTCAAGCGCGAGCTGGCGGGCGGCATGTTGCTGGAAACAAACGTGCATGAGCTGGACTACATGCGCACGGTGATGGGCGAACCGAAGCAGGTATACGCCCGCATGTTCAACCTGCTGGGCAAGATGGAGTACGAGGACGTAGCCTACCTCGTTATCGACTTTGAGAACGGCGGCATCGGCGACCTGGAAGCCAGTCTGTCGGCGGCGGTGGGTGAGTATCGTGTGCATATCATCTGCGAAGGCGGTGCGATTGCGCACGGCGGCTTCGGCGGCAACCTGCGCTGGGCACGGTTTGGCGAGAAGGAGACGGTGGTCTGTGTAGAGGAGGCTCAGCAGCAATACGGCGATCCGTACGCGCGCGAATTGCGCTCGTTCGTGGATTGGGTACTGCATGATACCACGCCCATTTTTACCGGCTGGGATGGACGCCAGGCGGTGGCAATGTGTGAGGCGGCGTACCTGTCGCAGGAGCGCGGGGTACCCGTACCGGTGCCGTAGCCGTCATCCGGTTGACGAGTTGCCTGCAAAAAGCGTACAATACTCGTGTGAACACGGGCGGGGGCGGGTCATGCCCCCTGCTTTTTCGCCGACGCAAGAAACGGAGTATGCCCCATGCGCGTGATTTCAACCGATAGCGCATCTCGCGAAGAAGTGCGAGCCATCCTGAGGCGTTCGCTGACTCTGGAGGATGCCGAGATAGAATCGCGCGTGCGCGCCATCCTGAACGAGGTGGCAGCTCGCGGCGATGATGCCCTGCGCGAGTACACCGCCCGCTTCGACGGAGTGCAGCTCACGCATCTGGAGGTTACCTCGGAGGAACTCCGTCGCGCACAGGAAGAGGTCTCTCCACCCGTAGCGGAAGCTTTGCAGCTCGCCGCAGAGCGAATCCGCCGATTCCACGAGCACCAGAAGCGCACCTCGTGGTTTGAGGCGGACGAACGTGGCGGGCTGGTCGGACAGATGGTTACCCCGCTGCGGCGGGTGGGCGTGTATGTGCCCGGCGGACTGGCGGTCTATCCCAGCTCGGTGCTGATGTGCGCCATACCCGCGCAAGTGGCCGGTGTGGAAGAGGTCATCCTGTGTACCCCGCCCCGCAAAGATGGCACCGTCCATCCGCTCGTGCTGATGGCGGCACAGCAATCTGGCGTGAACCGTATTTTCAAAGTGGGCGGAGCGCAGGCAGTGGCGGCGATGGCTTATGGCACGCAGTCTGTTCCTGCAGTGGATAAGATTGTAGGACCAGGCAACATCTACGTTACCGTCGCCAAGAAACTGGTGTACGGCATGGTGGGCATCGACATGCTCGCGGGTCCCAGCGAGGTGTGCATCCTTGCCGACGATACTGCCGACCCGCGTTACGTGGCGATCGATATGCTGACGCAAGCCGAGCACGATATCCATACCGCCGCCTTCCTGATAACCCCCTCGCGCTCACTGGCTCAGGTAGTGCAGGAGGAGATCGAAAAAACGGGTGCGGGATTAGCCCGGCAGGATATTCTGCGGCAGACTCTGGCGCAAAACGGCGGTATCATCCTGACGCGCGATATGGAGGAAGCGGTAGACCTCGCGAATCTGTGCGCCCCCGAGCATCTTGCGCTGATGGTCGCTGAGCCGTGGCGCTACCTGCCTCTCATTCGCTGTGCCGGCGCGGTGATGATGGGCGCAAATTCGCCCCAGTCGCTGGGCGATTACGTCGCAGGTCCCAGCCACACCCTGCCCACCAGCGGTACTGCCCGCTACGCCTCGCCGCTGAACGTAGACGATTTTGTGAAGAAGACCAGCGTGGTATATTTCACGCGCGAAGCCCTGCAGCAGGTGGCAGACGCAATCGAGACTCTGGCGGCGGTGGAAGGTCTGGAAGCCCACCTCCTCGCCGTGAAACGGAGGCTGCACGATTAACATCAGGAGAGGATACACGATGAGCATGGAAGAACGCATCGCCCAGGTGGACCGCGAAACCGCCGAAACCAGCGTGCATGTGAGCCTGCATCTGGACGGCACGGGGAAAGCCGAGGTGGAGACAGGCATCGGCTTTTTCAACCACATGCTGACGCACGTGGTGCGCCACGCCCTGTTCGACGCGGTCATTCAGGCGCGTGGCGACCTGCAGGTAGACGCCCACCACACGGTGGAGGATGTGGGCATCTGCCTGGGCACGGCGTTACAGCGCGCACTGGGCGATAAGCGCGGTATCGAGCGCTACGGGCACGCCATTGTGCCGATGGACGATGCACTGGTGATGGTGGCGGTCGACCTTTCGGGGCGAGCGTATCTGCGCTGTGACCTGCAGCTGCCACCCGTCATGTTGGGGCAGATGCCTGCAGAGCTGGTACCGGAGTTCCTGCGCGCGCTGGCGTTCCACGTGCCGATGAACCTGCATGTGCGCCAGCTGGCTGGTGAAAACGCGCATCACATTGCCGAAGCCACCTTCAAAGCGCTGGGACGTGCTCTTGCCGATGCGGTTCGCTACCGCTCGCGCGAGGCAGGTGTGCCCAGCACGAAAGGAGTGCTGTAGCGTTGATTGCCATCGTCGACTACGGCATGGGCAATCTGCGCAGCGTGCAGAAAGCCCTGCAAAAGCTGGGCTACGATGCGCAAATCACATCGGACGCCGAGACAGTGCTTCGGGCGGACAGGGTGATTCTGCCGGGTGTCGGGGCATTCGGCGCGGCAATGGAAAACCTGCGTCGCGCCGGGCTGGATGTCGCCATCCGCGAGTTCATCGCAACCGGCAAGCCGTTTCTGGGAATATGCCTGGGGCTTCAGCTGCTGTTTGAGGTCAGCGAGGAAACACGCAGCGCAGAACCAGAGCGCGGGCTGGGCATTCTGAGGGGCAAAGTGGTGCGCTTCCCCGAAGGTCTGACCGATGGGCAGGGCAAGCCGTTGAAGGTACCTCACATCGGGTGGAACGCTTTGCACTTTACGCGACGCGATACCCTCTTTGAGGGAATAGACGAAGGTTCGCATGTGTATTTTGTACACTCCTACTTTCCCACTCCCCAAGAGGAGGGATTAGTCACCGCAGTGTCCGATTACGGCATACCCTTCTGTTGCGCGGTGAGGTCGGGGAACGTTCGGGCGGTGCAGTTCCACCCGGAGAAAAGCAGCGCGGTGGGCTTGCGCATTTTGCGTAACTTCGCAGAGCAATAGGCTCGTGCCGCGCCGGAAGTCGGGGAGGTTTCTCGAATATTTTGCATTCTGCATTCAAATATGATAATATGAGCATGACAAAAATTGATTTCTTCCTCAGAAACTTTAAGAACGCAGACGGGTCAAATAGTATAAAATGGAACTCTACCCAGCCATAGACCTTCGCGGTGGGCGGTGTGTGCGCCTGTTGCAAGGGCAGTTCGACGCGGAAACGGTGTACAGTGATGACCCCGTGCAGGTCGCACTCCGCTGGCAGGCAGAGGGCGCACGGTGGCTGCACGTCGTGGATTTGGATGGCGCACGCGAAGGCACTCCGCGGCAACTGGATATCCTCGACCGCATCGTGGACGCCGTACGCATCCCTGTGCAGTTTGGTGGTGGTTTGCGCGATGAGCAAGCGGTGCGGAAGGCGTTTGAGGCCGGGGCGGAACGTGTGGTGCTGGGCAGTGTCGCCATTGTCGCCCCGGAGTTTGCACAGCGGATGTTTGCGGACTGGGGCGAGCGCATCGCACTGGGAGTGGACGTGCGACACGGCAAGGTGGCAGTGCACGGCTGGCAGGAACAGACCGAGATACATGCGTTGGAGTTGATTCGCGAGATGGTGCAGCGCGGCGCACGGCGCGTGATTGTCACCGATATTTCGCGCGATGGAACTCTGCAGGGACCGAATCTGGAGTTAATGGCGACGTTGGTGCGTGACGCGGGCGTACCGATTATCGCATCGGGCGGCGTCTCTACCCCGGATGACCTGCTGGCACTAAAGAAGACAGGGGTGGAGGGGGCGATTATCGGCAAAGCACTCTTTACAGGAGACATTAGCCTGCCAGAAGCGCTGGAAAAGGTGGGATAGACATGGCAGAGATACTGGCACTATCGATTCCGATACTGTTGCTCCTTGCCCTCATCTTGAACTCGATGGCCCGATACCAGATTGAACGGGCGAAGGTGTTGGGTTCGCAAGAGGCTACCGCCACAGCCGAACTGCGCAAGATGCTGGAGGAGCTGCGCGAAACCACGACCCAGTATGACCTCGCGCTGGATCAAACCCTGCAGCGCATCGAGCGCAAGCTGGACGATTTGGAGAACCGCGTGGCGCAGCTGGAGCAACAGCAATCGCAACAGGTAATGAGGTGAGAGAAAAATGGGAGAGCTAATCGGTCTGGTCACAGTGGTGCTGATATTTGGGACACCCTTTTTTGCCATGTGGACGCGATATCAGCTGGCACGCGAGCGATTACGCCAGGAAAAAACCGACAAAGCCTTTGGTCAAATACGCGAGGAGCTGGCCCAGGTGCGGGAAACCAGCACGCAGTATGCGCTGACCTTCGAAGATGCCCTTCAGCGAATTGAACGTCGGCTGGAGAGTCTGGAAGATAGAGTCAATGCCATCGAATCCGTTCAGGCTCGGCGACAGCTATAAGGAGACCTGCGATGAGCGGCTGGGACATGGTTGCGATGGGATTTGGGGTGTTTCTCGGCGGCATGGGGTTGCTGGCGTTCGTGGTGCCGGTGCTGTGGATTATCAGCCACTATTCGCACAAGGTCAAGCTCGAGCGGATGAAGTTGCAGGCGCAAACGCAAGGCACCGAGGCATTGCGGAAGGAGATAGAAGCCCTTCGCCAGCAGTTCCAACAGCTGCGTGAGACAAGCACGCAGTTTGTGCTATCCTCCGACAACTCCCTATCTGCTCTGCGCGAGAAAATAGAACGGCTGGAAGAGCGACTGTCCGTGCTGGAACAACAATCCCTCCAGCAAAGGCTGTAAGCAAAAACCCCTCTCCCGCACGGCGGGAGAGGGGCAGTTTGGAAGAACCGCGTCATTCCTCACCAACTAGTCCGAAGTTGCGCACCAGGATGCCGAAATCGAACAGCGTGATCTCCTCATCCCCGTCGAAGTCCACCTTCTGGCTCCAGCCGCTGTCTCCGCGCACCGTGCCGAATGCCTGCACCAGCAAACCGAAGTCGAGCAGCGTGACTTCGTTGTCATTGTCGGCGTCGCCGTTGATGACTCTCAGCATGACAGACGCGCTTCCAACGCCGGCAGGCGCAACCGCCACGTTAGGAGCCAGCGCCCGCAGCCAGTGCGAGAACTCGTAGTGTTCACCGAAACGGTCCTGCACGTAGCTCTTCACGGCGATGTCGTAGACACCCGGCGTGATGCCGTTGAGCTTAAACGAACCCACTCCGCCGCCGGCATCCGGCAAGGTGTTTACGTTCAGCGCAATGCTCTTGCGGAACAGCACGTTCTGGGTACCGGGCTCGCGAAACTCCAGCGTCAAAGGAGGCGCGACAACCCACTCGCCGTCGCCGCTGCCGTACTTATCGCTGCCGAAGAAGCCGTCCAGTATCACCATACCGTCTATTTGCGGGGCTTCAGCAGGCTCGATAATGTACAGCTTATCCCAGCGCACGTAGTAGAGTCTTCCACTGGGGCTGACGGCGACCGGTGCACGTGCCCCCACCTGGAGCGCGTAGAAATCATACCAGTTGGGTCCCCAGATGCCCGTGTCCAATTGCCACAGCACCTGCCCCGTCACCACGTCCACCGCGATGACCTGCACGGTCTCGCTGCGCAGGGGGTCGTCGTTGTTGTGGCGGGTCATCGCGATCCAGACGCCGCCCGGATGCACCCCGCTTGGGTCGGGCACCAGCTGCGCGAAGTGGTGCATTTCACCCCAGTGGGATGGACCGGATAGCAGGATGCGGTGCGTCAGATTGCCCCGCCCATCGCTGGAATAGATGCTGACCACCCCGCTGAAGTCGGAGGTGATGATGGACCTGCCATCCGGCAACAGCGCAGCGGTATCACAAAAACCGTGTCCACCCACCTCATGGCGCAGCGGGCTGCCGGAACCATCCGCAGGCAGGATGGGGTCGAGCACCGATTCGAACCTCGCGTTGAGCCGCCCTTTGATGGCTCCTGTCGCCACATCGTACACGGTGAAGGTGTGGCCGTAGTCGCTCCATGAGACCTTGTACAGCTCGCGGTTCACCGGGGAGTAGATGAGGTGGCTGTGGTTCGTTTTCTCGCCAACCGCCCTCCAGGCAATCGCACCGGTAGCAAGGTTAATGCCAAAAACGGTCTCGTCGTTCGCCCGGTTGGAAGAGACGCTGGTGAAGATACCGGGCACAGCTACGGGACCGGCTGGAAAGGCATCCGGTACGATGGTAAATGCCTGATTGGGCGTACCCACCACTTCTCCTGTCAGCACACCTTCCGGCATTTGATAGTCCTGCATGAACGTCACGGCGCCGGTTGCTGCGTTAATCGCCACAGCGGTGATCACCGTGATGTCCTCCTCGCCGGTGCTCTTACGCCACGGTTCGGAAGCAGCGTACAGCGTACCATCCGCCAGAGCCAGTGCGCACGACCAGTTCAGCGGACCAGCAGGCAGAGGCACGGTCCAGAGGGTCGCACCAGTGTTCTTATCCAGCGCGGCAATAACCGGGCGCGAACCGGGACCCGCTTTGCCAAACTGGCATCCCACCGCGTACACGCGCTGTTGCCCCACCAGTATGCCACCCCAGCCGCGGAAATGCCCGAAAAGGTTATCAGACTTCCACCGCAGATTGCCGTTCGGGTCTAGCGAGTAGATACTCACGCTTTCGGTGCCGCTGGGGTTGGGTTCGTTGTTACTCCCGCGCCAGTACAGGTTACCCTGCGAGTCGAACATAATCTGACTGTGGAACCCGTGGCGAGGAGGCTGGACCCCTGCAGGCAGAGGTATTTCCCGCAGTACTGCACCTCCTGAACGAAACAGGTAGGGCGCAGAGGTCACATTAGTACCGTACAGGTCGGCGTTCTTCAGCGCCCAGGGCCCGTCGGGCCAGTCTCCCTGCCCCCAGGCAGAAGCGCCAACCACCAGTAGCAGTACCGCCAGTGACGCAAGCCGAGCTTTCATCTCTCTCCCTCCTTTTCTCGCACTCGAGACTTATGCGCAGTACCACTATGTCAACACGCCCTGCAGCGGGGCATACGGAGACCGCGCTGCAGAGCGACGTCACTGCCGGATTGCTTCTGGGCAGGAGGGCACATGCTCTCCTGCCTTGGTATCCTACTCCTCGCCAATTAAGCCAAAGTTTTGCACCATGATGCCGAAGTCGAACAGCGTGATCTCCTCATCCCCGTCGAAGTCCACCTTCTGGCTCCAGCCGCTGTCTCCGCGCACCGTGCCGAACGCCTGCACGAGCAGCCCGAAGTCAAACAGTGTGACTTCGTTGTCATCGTCGGCATCGCCTGCCAGCATGGTGAGTGAAACCGTGACGCTGCCCGTGCCGTTCGCAGGAACGACCACGTCCGTCGCCAGCGCACGCAGGGTGCGTGTGAACTTGAAAGTCCTGCCGCCGTCCCACGGGAAGAACTGAATGTACTCTTTGGCAGCAATGTCGTACGTTCCTGCAGGGACGTTATTCAGCTTGAAGGAGGCGATTCCGCCATCCAGCTGAGGCACGGAAAGCGCTACCGTCTTGCGGAACAGCACGTTCTGAGTCCCTGGCTGACGGAACTCCAGCGTCAGCGGTATGGCCGCCGTGTACAGCCCGTCGCCGCTACCGGTGTTTATCGGTCCCACATAGCCCGGCATCTCCACCAGTCCGTCGATCTGCGGCGCAGGCGCTGGCTTGAGAATGTGCAGGATACCCTCAGGCGTCATGTAATAGACATAGCCACTGGGACCCATCACGGCGCAGCCGCGCAAGTCCACGTGGCTTCCGCGCCCCGTATCGTATTGCCACAGCACCTGACCGGTCACCGCATCCACTGCGACCACCATTGAGGTCTGCCCTGTCTCAGACCGTTCGGTACGGGTGGCTGTGAGCCAGATGGGGTTCACACTGTTGAGAGGGGAACTGCTGGGAAGTCGGGGCACGATCAGTTGCGCCACGTTGTGAAACTCGCCCCAGTGTGCTGCCCCCTGCGTCAGAATGCGACCGGTATACGCGCCGGACTCGTCGCGGGTATATAGCGTGACGATTCCGCCGAAGCCCGCCGTAATCACTGAGGTACCGTCCGGCAACAGCGCAGAGGTATCCGCATAGCCGTGTCCACCGATATTGCTCCACAACCACGAGCCGCTGGACTCCAGAGACTGCAACGGATCAATCATCGACACGTCTCTCCAGTTGGACTGGTGCTTCTTTGTACCGGTAACGGGGTCAAACGTGGCGATGGTCTGCCCGTAGTCACTCCACGAGACCTTGATGAGCTCATTGGTGACCGACGAGTAGATGATGTGGCTATGGAAAGCCTTGCCCGCTGGGGTCGCCCAGTAGTTTCCTGTGGCGAGGTTAATGCCGAACACCGTGGGAGCGTTCGGGTCACCTCCGCCACGGTCGACCGTGAAGTACAGCCCATGCACCCCTGCCCCGAATGCGTTGGGAACAAGGGTCAGCGAGGTGCGCGGGGTTGCCGTCCAGCCGCCCTGAGAAACCGTCACATCGTATCGGCGGGTAATATTTCCATTCGCCGCGTTAATCGCGTAGATGGTCACCGTGGGGATGTCTTCCTCGCCGGTGGAGCGCAGGTAGTCTCGGGTGGCAACGTACAGCACTCCGTTGTACAGGGTAGCCGCGTAGCCGGGCTGTCCCTCCGGCAACACCGTTGACCACAGCGTGGCGCCGGTGTTCTTGTCCAGAGCAGCCACCACCGGTGGACTTCCCGTGCCTGTCTTTCCGTATTCCGCACCGATGCCGTACACTGCATTGTGCCCGACAATTGGAGATACTCCCGGCCAGTTGCCAAAGATGTTGTCGGACTTCCAGCGGAACACTCCCTCTGCGGTGAACGAGTAGATACGCACACTGTTGTTGGGAGCGTCTCCGCCGATGCTACCGCGGAAGTAAAGGTTGCCCTCCGAGTCGAAAACCGTCTGCACCTCATAGTGTCCGCCCGGGCGGATAGCAAAGGGCGCGATGTCGACCGGGCTGTCTACTACTCCCCCACTCGCGAACAGCCAGTCGACGGTGTATGAGTTGGTAGCGAAGAGGTCGGCGTTTTTCACGCCCCACGGTGAATCGAGGTTGTCCTGCGCGCTGGTCGTCGCCCACAATACCAGTGGCAACGCCAGCAGCACGAGCCAGCGTGCTTTCATGTGTTCGAACCCTCCTTTACTGAATAGATTTATCTATCTCAACCGGCCGGAGGGACGCCGGGCATCGCACCACCCGTTGTGCGGACGGATTTGCGCCGCGGCAGCGTCTCCTCCTGCCTGACTACCGACAACGTGCAGCGGGCGCGTGGTCCCACTGCCAGAGGTTGCCCTTCGGTTGCCCGTTCACCACCTCCAGAGCAGCCAGAGTCTGCGAGGGGCGATACCACTTGGCGTGCCCATCCGCCATCACGTAGTTCGCACCGTCGTTATGCAACAGCAGGCTGGACCAGGCAGCGGTCTCCTGGGTGTACTGCATTTCCGTCCTCGCCCAGCACTCATCCGAGATTGCCCACCACCAGTGCATATCCGGCGCGGGCGTGGCGCCTGTGGGCAAACGCATCACCGTGCCAAAGGAAATGGACTCGGTGATGGCGATGGCTTGCGCGGGTTGTGGAATAGCGGCGAGAGAACGCACCGTTCCGGGTCCATGAGCGCCATTCGGATTAGCACCCAGCCAGCCCAGTACGTAGGCGTTTGCCGAATAGCTGCGCGCGCCATACAGTGAGTAGCGTCGGCGCAGTTCGGTTTGATTCAGGCAGGCAAACCAGCCTCTCTGGCATCTCTTGCGGTACTCCGCGAAGTTGGGCAGATTCGCCGGACAGCCGAAAACGCCGAGGTTCTTGGTATACGGGTAAATCAGCTCTGCCCAGGTGGGGGCAATGTTCGGAGGGCTAAGGGGATACTCGTTTCCCGGCATACCCCACGACCATGGCAGGGTCTCATCGTAGTCTTCGGCGTACATCATCAGCGCCAGACCCAGCTGCTTCATGTGCGATAGACATGCCGCCTGGTTTGCCTTCTCCCGCGCACGCTCAAATACGGGGAACAGTATCGCCGCGAGGATGATGATGATGGCTATCACCACAAGAAGCTCGATGAGCGTGAAAGCGCGAATTCGTCGTAACATGGCGCCCTCCTTTAGTTCGTGCTCGAATAGTAGTCGATGGGGTCCCAACGTACTCCAGCGGGCGTGTTGTTCAGCGCAGACAGCGGCTGGGGAACCACTGCCTCCGCCTTGTACCATTTGGAATGCCCGTCCGCGAACGCGATGTTTACCCCGTCCGAATGGCGCGCCGCGAAACCAGCCTTGTTGTTAATGGGGGTAGGCTGTGCATTGCCACGCACAATGTAGCCGACAAAGCCCTGCGCGACATCGCCCGGCACACTGTCGGTCACCAGCACCACCATCGATGGCTGAACCACGCGGCTCAGCTGCACCACCCAGTCCAGCTCGTTGCGAGAGGGGATAAAGGGCGCCCACTCGCGGTTGTATCCGTAGGGCAGCCAGCCTCGCTCGGCGTACGTCTCCACATACCTGCCAGTACCATCCGACGGGCATCGGAACAGACCCGTGTTCTTGATGTACGGCGCCACCATGGCACTCCAGATAGGAGAGTCCGGAATGGTGCTCACCGCAGTCGGAGGCATGTACATGTCGTAGTCCTGGCTGTACATGCGGAAGGATTTGCCAATCTGGTTGAGATTGGAGATGCATTGCGTTTGCCGCGCCTTATCGCGTGCCTTCGCGAACACAGGGAACAGTATCGCTGCCAGGATGGCGATAATCGCAATCACAACAAGTAGTTCGATGAGCGTGAATGCCCGTCGCAGGCGTCTCTTCGCGTTCACTTTTTGACCCTCCTTGCGTTATCGGTTACTCACATCGGCCCGACGTAAATCTGTGAACAGCCCGCATGTGAGCCTTTCGATATTCCTCGTCACCAACGGTATTATAACATCCTAACATAATTTGTGCAAGAGATTTTTTAGCACCACATTCCCCGCAATCGGTGAAACTGGTATTTTGGGGTGTGCTTCGTGGTATCCTCTTAATGAACACTTTGAGCAGGAGGATACGTGTTGAGGATTCTCTTCCTATGCACCGGCAACTCGTGCCGCAGCCAGATGGCGGAGGGATTTGCCCGCCAGTTACTGAAAGGGTGGGACATCTGGAGCGCAGGCACACGTCCTGCCGAGCGTGTACATCCTCTCGCCGTACAGGTCATGGCGGAGAAGGGTGTCGATATCTCCACCCAATACCCGAAGACCATCAGCGATGTTCCCCGACCGGTGGATGTCGTGGTGACCCTGTGCGGTGAGGCGGCAGAAGAGTGTCCCACTTTCCCCGGCGCGCGTACGACCGAGCACTGGGGTTTGCCTGACCCCGCCCGCGCAACCGGCACGCCGGAAGAAGTGCTGGAAATTTTCCGAGAGGTACGCGATGAGATCGAACGGCGACTGAAGGGGCTGGCTGAGCGAGTGTAGCGGGAGGGCGGGGCGTTATGCGAGTCACTCAACAACCTCTTGCCCATAGAAGGGGCAAAGGTCGCGCAACGGTTCCTATTGCTGCGAGTTACTCTCTTCTAACGGATGGAGAGCGAAAGATGCCGGTGGTGAGGCTCGGCGTGATGCAGTACAGGATAACCGCGTTGACACCGGAACCGTCTGTTGATATGATAAGCACAGTCACTTTTTGAAACTGAGGGAGACACGATGCGAACGGGGGCGTTCTGGCAGTTATTTGCCGTCGGTGTGCTGGCGTTTTGGCTGACCGCCTGCGGCGGCAAAGAGGTCAACCGGGGCAGTATCGCTGGCACCGTTACCGACATTAACGGCGACCCGGTAGTTGGCGCACGGGTGTGGGTGGACGGAGCGGGAGAGACATTCACCAATACCAACGGCACGTACCTGTTGATCGATGTGCCAGAGGGTTTCAAGAACGTGCGTGCCCGTGCCCGCATCGGCAATCAGGACTGGACGGGCGTCGCGCTGGTACAGGTCTTCGGTGACGATACCACGCGCAATGCTAACATCTTACTCAGCCCAGCGAATTTACAGGGTTCCATCGAAGGTTTTGTGTTAGACCCCTACGGGGGGCGCATTGAAGGAGCGCGGGTCTTCGCTGCGGGCCCACTGACCTCCGCCATGGCTGTTACCGATAAAAGCGGCTATTATCGTATCGACGGTTTGCGCGGAGGATACGACTACCCGGTGGTGGCTTCCTCGCCCGGCTTTCTGAACGACAGGAAGACGGCGTCGGTGGTAGCAGGGCAGATTACTGCCGTCTCGTTCGCGTTGCAGGTGGCATCCGGAGTGATCCCTGCTACTCCACAGAATCTGGATGCGGTGGTGTGGACACAGCCGCGCGGTGTCACTCGTGCCGCCTCCCCCGAAATGGCGAATGCGCTGGAAGCCATTAAACGCCTGATAGACCCCAAGCGGGCGCAGCGACGTGCCCTCAGCCGTTTGACTCCCGCTGGCTCGTTCATTGAGATAGACCTGACATGGGACTATGTGGAGGATAGCCGACGGCTGGGCTATGGTATCTACCGCGCGCGCTCGGCGAACCCCGCCTCCGTTCCCGACAACGCCATTGCCTTCCTGCGCGACCCGCTGGCAGACCTGTTCGCTGACCTGGACGTGCAGCTGACCCCTCGCGTCACTTACTACTATCAGGTCGTCGCGGTAGGAGCCAATTTTGACCCCGACACGGGCGCGGGGGCGAGCAGTCCCTCGAACAACGCCAGTGCCACCCCGCTCGCACCCATGAGCACCTTCTCTTCGCCTCAGCACGGCGCGACCATCACCACGTCTACACCGACTTTGCGCTGGGACAGGCTGGACGGCGCAGCCTACTATCAGGTTATCGTCTTTGAAGGCTTCCCCGACATTAACCGCGACCCCCTGTGGCCCGCCGACCTGAACAACCCCGGCAACAGCCGCGTCAATCACCCGAACAACAGCACGGTGTATACCGGTCCCGCCCTGCAGCCGGGGCAGACTTACTACTGGGTGGTGGTGGCGTTCTCGTCGGACGGGCTGGCGCGCAGTATCAGCCCGCTCTGGAAGTTCACATATCGACCATGAAGGAGTTCTGCTGGCAATGAGAATATGGTCTGTTGCACTGTGCCTGCTCGCAGCGGCATCTGCGTGGAGTGCACCTTATCGCAACGTGGTCAATGTGCCCTTCAACACGCGCTCGGACGGACCGCAGAGCGCGCTGGTCATCGATGTCCCCGCTGGCACGCGCAGTGCCGCCGGGCTACGTCAGCTAGTTTTGCAGAAAGCGGTGCCAGTGCAACGCGAACAGGTGCGGTTGATGGCACAACAGGTGCGGCGTTGGAAGCAGCGCGGCGTGCTGCCCAAAGATGCCCAAATCGCTATCGATACGCTGGTCGTATTGCGCGAAAACGGCAGGATTATCACACCGCCACGTACCCGCTACGGCAACGGCACGCTATCATTTACCTTTGAGGGGTGGAACGCGACGCAGGAGGCATTTCTGCGGCGAGTCATCGATACAGCCGTGCCAGTTATCGAAGAGGTGTACGGCAAGCCAGCCATTAGCGGCACAGTCAAGGTTGTCAACTACGACTTGCAAATCGGCGACCGCGACGCGGTGGCAGGCGGCATTTTTGACGCCTCCACGAACGAGATACTGTTCCCCGTTTATAATAGCCAGAACTCTGTGGTCATCAATCTGGTGCATGTGTTGATTCATGCCTTCCATGGACCCCTGATTTTTGACTACGATGCGTGGGAGGAGGGCTTTGCGCGGGCGATGACTCTCGTGGTGGCGCATCGCGTTGCCCAATTGCTGGGCATCCCCGATCCGGATGGCTTCTTCAAGACCGACCCGAATTTCCATGCCCTTCCCTTCTACGACCTGCTGAACCAGCCCGCTCTGGGCAACAACGTTTTCATTGCCCCTTCGCTGAAACAGCTTCCTATCAGCCCAGGCTCGCTGGGCGGGATGTATCTGCCGCGGATGCAGATGGCAGGCTCGGCATGGCTCAAGGTGTATCTGGAAGACCCCGACTTCTTCAAGAAGTTCAATGCGCAGTACTACGCCCAGTACAATCCGAACGAGCCGATTAAGCTCCGCGGCGACATTCCGCGACTGAAGGCGATTGCTGCCAGCGTGCTGTCGAACGGAGGCACCGTGGAAGGTCTGCCCTTTGACCTCTGGTACGAGCGACAGTATGTGCTGGACACCAGCGTCTCTTTCGGGAGAAAGATTTACGCATGGGTCGTCCCAGACCGTGCCGACGAGGGACAGGACAACCCCGGAATCTCGATGGTGCTGATGTACTATCGAACCACCGCCGACGGAGATGAGATACCCCTCAGTGGCGTGTGCTATCCTGTCTACTGGGACTACAACCAGCAAAACCGCCTGTTCCTGGGCGCGCAGTACGAACGCATCGACATCGTGGACGGAGAGGGCACGGTCGCGCCGCTGTTCATCAACATCGGCGGGGCGCAGAGAGTGCTTATCGACCTGCCACTGGAAGGACTGCATCTGCGCATCCCCTATGCGTCGGGCTACGGTGGCACCAAAACGAATCCAAACAACCTGTACGCAACGGTGCTGGGGCTGGACTCCGGGACGGTGCATATCCGCAACAGTCTGGGCGTGGAAGGAAGCGCCGCGCTGGCACAGGGTGGATTCGGCGTCAATCTGCCTGCACCCGCCTTTGAACAACCCGCCAGATACACCGTCACCATCAAGGACACAAGCGGCAACACGGTGGCAACACGGCGGGTGAATCTGGGCTATCAGGAGGCAGTGCTGGTGCTGGAGGCTTCCGACAGCGCACAGACGCTAACGCACAGCTTCTCCGCGGGGCTACAGATGATTTCCCTGCCCATTCTGCCCTTCGCCACCGACAACGCGGACGCACTAGGGTTGGCACGCAGTCAGCTGTTACTGGCTCACTGGAGACAGGACACTCCGGGCGAAAACAAGTATCTGCTCTATCCCACCGCGCCGCCCTTCCGACCAGGCGTGGGATACTGGGTGAAACTGCGCAGTAACATCATCGCGGATATTCGCGGCGTCACACCGCGCTCCGACCAAAACTTCACCATCGCCACCACCTTCGGATGGAACCAGATTGGCAACCCATTCACCACGCCGGTGGACGTGGCGGATATCGAAGTTCAATACCTGCTGAATGACCCGGTGCCCTTCGCCACGGCGGTGAGCAAAGGCTGGGTGGGCGGAACCATCTGGCGCTACAACCCGACGAACAACAGCTACGAACCGGCGACCACTCTGCAGCCGTGGGAGGGTTACTGGCTGCGCGTGCTGGTGGCGGAGGGCGTGACGCTCACTTTCCCTGCGCCTGCCACTCGCACCCGCAATACCGTGACCCGCATGGAGATGCCCCAGCCCGACTGGCTGGTCACGCTGACCGCCACCGCAGGAGGCTCCTTCGGGAGGGTGCAGGTGGGACAGTCTCGCACTGCCAGCACGGGCTTCGACCCCGCCTTCGACCGTGAGTCGCCGCCTGCGTTCGAGCAGATGCTGGGCTTCAGCATCCAGAATACAGACTGGGGTGCTTACGCCGGTCGCTACGCGGTGGACGTACGCGGGGACAACACGAAAACCGCATGGAACCTGCAGATACGCACTCCCGCTCCCGAAATGGACGTGACGCTGACGTGGAGCGACCTGCGCCCGGTGCCAAAGCGCCTACGCCTTATACTAGTAGATGCGGTCTCTGGCAGGCGGTACAACCTGCGCACGGTATCCTCCATCACTCTGCGAACAGATGCCTCCGGCACGCGCCAGCTGCAACTCGTAGCGGAACCGCAGGCAGAGGGTAGTTTGCGCATCGTGGGTCTGCGGGCACAACGCACGCGCGGCGGGGCGGTCACCATTAGCTTCAGCCTCTCTGCCGACGCGCAGGTGATGGCGGAAGTGCTCAACGCCTCCGGCACACCGGTTCGGCTGTTACAGCAAGGTAGACCCTCGCGTGCGGGTATGCAGTCGCTCGTGTGGGATGGGCGAGACGGTGGCGGCGTCGCTGTGCCAGCTGGCGCATACCTGCTCCGTGTCCGCGCGCAAACCGAGGACGGAACCTCTGCACAGGCAATCTTACCGATGGTGGTCACCCGATGAAAGAGATAAGACGGTTTCTGTTTGCCATTCTGGCGGTGCTTCTGGGAATGTGCTTCGCCTCGTGCGGCGGCGGAGGAGGAGGCGGCGGTGGTGCAGTGACCATACAGGGACTGGTGAAACGCTCGGATACGCGCGGGCTGCCTGACGCAGGCACCACCGTCACCATCGCAGGCAAAACGGTGCAGGTTACTAACGTGCAGCAGAACCGCGACGGACAGGATTACAATTTTGAGGTGATTGGAGTGCCTTCGGACGCCAGTGAGGGCACGGTAAACCCGCCGCCAGGCTCTTCCGACACTCCAGCGACCTTTCCCCTTCCGCCTCTCCCCAGCAGCGGCACGGTGTACATCGGTGAGGTGTTTATCGGTCCCAACACGGGCATTGCGAAAGCCACGGGGAAAGTGGTTTCGGCGGAGACGGGGCAACCGGTTGCCAGCGCGAAGGTGACCATCGGTGCATTCACGACAACAACGAACAGCGCGGGAAACTTCTTCTTTGACCGGCTCGTAGCACAGACCAATCAAGGAAGTATCGAGGCGACCGGTTTTGAGAAAAAGGTATTCGCCATTGACCCGCCGCTGTCTCCGGGCGACAACGATTTGGGGGAGATACGCCTCGCACCGCCTGTCAGTGCTGACCCGCCCACCAGCCCCTACAACCTGCTCGGCAGGGTGATTGTGCCCTCTCCCGACTCGCCGGTGGGTGCGAGCGTGTTGGTGCTGGATGCCGACACGCAAACACAGGTGGATAGTGCCGTCATCACGCGGGACTCGGGCGAGTTCCGCTTCTGGGTACCGCTCGGGCGCTACATCCTGCGAGTCTCCAAATCAGGATATATCACCGTGCAGCAGGAGGTCACTCTCACTGCGCAGAATCAACCGTTAACGGTGAACGTGAATCTCACCCGCTAAAAGCGGTGCGGCGCAGCAGGAATCCGGGTGGGTCACGTCGCAAGAAAGAAAGGGCGTTTGACTCAGAACTTGCGAGAGAATCAAGGGAGGAACAGGCTTTGCGACAGGGAACGATGAACTCGTTTCGCATGATTGCCGCGCTGGTGGCGATGGGCGCGCTGGCGCTGGCGGCGATGGCAACGCTCAACGGCTGTGGCGGCGGGGGCACGGGAACAGGCGTTATTCCGCCGACCGGATTGCTGGTGCGGGGGACGGTGCTTGACGAACAGGGACGGGCGGTCTCTGGTATCCGTATCATTGTGCTGCCCAATAACGTCAGCGCACTCAGCGGTAGCGACGGCAGGTTTACCATTGACGCGGGAAGTGGCACAGCGCCCACCACCTTTAAGGTAGATGTCAGCAGTCGCGCGAGCGAGTACTACGAAGTCGTCGGTTACCGCGGGCGCAACGTGCAGGGCTGCTCGCTGAACTTGCCTGCACCGGTAGGGAATGTGATCGACATCGGTGTTGTGACCGTCTACTCGCAGGGCACGCCACCACCACCACCTCATGACATCTGCCCGTAAGCGCCCGGCTTCAGAGAGGAGGAGGCGGTTGTATTCGGTAGAGGTACTTTTTGTGGCGCTGGTGGTATGTATCTTTGCTGCTGCAGCGGCGGCAGACAACGGCGACCATCCGCGAAGCGCGCTTCGTCCACCCGCTGTTCCGCTGGTCACTCATGACCCCTACTTTAGCGCGTGGAGTTTTGCCGACCGTCTGACGGACGGCTGGAGCAAACACTGGACGGGTGCGAATCATGCCCTGTGTGGCATCGCGCGCATCGACGGCAAGCCTTATCGCTTCATGGGTGTGCGCCCTGAATCCGTTCCTGTGATGCGTCAGGTGCGGCTACAGGTGTTGCCTACCCGCACCGTGTACACGTTCGAAGCGGACGGTGTCGAGCTGCAGATGACTTTCCTCACCCCCGCTCTGCCTTACACTCTGGAGGTGCTATCCCGGCCGGTTACCTATATCCTGTGGCAGGCACGCGCCACCGATGGCAAGCGGCACGAGGTCTCGCTGTATCTGGACGCCTCCGCAGAGTGGGCGGTGAACACTACCGACCAAAAGGTGGTCTGGTCACGGTATCGGATGGGGCAGATGGACGTGCTGCGCGTGGGCACTCAACAACAACCTGTCCTTGAGAAATCGGGAGACAACCTGCGCATCGACTGGGGATACCTCTATCTGGCTGTGCCGCGGCACTCAGGAGATGAGACCATCATCGCCCCGGAACATCTGACACGCAACGCCTTCGCGCAAAACGGCAGGCTACCCGACTCGGATGACCTGCGAATGCCCCGCCCCGCCCATGACGACTGGATTGTGCTGGCGTGTGCGCTTCATCTGGGAGACGTGGGCGAGCAAACCGTCTCGCGACACCTGCTCATCGCTTACGATGACCTCTTCTCCATCGAGTATTTCTACCGCAAGCTGCGCCCGTACTGGCGGAGGGCGGGAATGGAGATAGACGAACTGCTCCGACAGGCAGAGCAGGATTTGCCCCGCTGGCAGGAGGAATGCGCCCGATTCGACGAAGAACTGCTGGCAGACCTGAAAAAAGTGGGCGGTGAGAAATACGCGGACTTATGCACGCTCGCATACCGGCAATGCCTCGCCGCGCATAAACTGGTCGCCGATTTCGACGGCACGCCGCTGTTCTTCTCCAAAGAGAACTTCAGCAACGGCTGTATCGCCACTGTGGATGTGACGTATCCATCCTCACCCTTCTTCCTGCTGTTTAACCCCGAACTGCTGAAGGGGATGCTCACGCCCGTGCTGGACTACGCCCGCTCGCCGCGCTGGAAGTTTCCCTTCGCCCCGCACGACCTGGGAACTTACCCGAAGGCGAACGGACAGGTGTACGGCGGCGGAGAACGCTCCGAAGAGAACCAGATGCCGGTAGAAGAATGCGGCAATATGCTGCTGATGGTCGCCGCGCTGGGGAAGGCAGAAGGTAACGCGGATTACGCAAAGAGGTACTGGAGCCTGCTGACTCAGTGGGCAGAATACCTGCGCGAAAAGGGACTGGACCCCGAAAATCAGCTCTGTACCGACGACTTCGCCGGTCATTTGGCACATAACACCAACCTGTCGCTGAAAGCGATACTGGCTCTGGGTGGATACGCGATGTTGTGTCGCATGGTGGGTGACACCGCTCGCGCCGACGAGTATCACCGCCTCGCCCGCGAGATGGCGCAGCAGTGGATGCGCATGGCAGACGATGGCGACCACTATCGCCTCGCCTTCGATAAACCCGGCACATGGAGCCAGAAATACAACCTTGTTTGGGACCAGCTGCTGGGTCTGAACCTCTTCCCGAAGGAAGTCGCGGGCAAAGAGATTGCGTATTATAAAACGAAGATGAATCCATACGGGCTACCGCTGGACAACCGAAGCCAGTACACCAAACTGGACTGGACGGTTTGGTCAGCCACACTGGCGGAATCGGGCGAGGATTTTAACCTGTTCATCGACGCCGTGTGGCGGTGGATGAATGAAACGCCCAGCCGGGTGCCCCTTACCGACTGGTACTGGACGCACGATGGCAAGCAGGTGGGCTTTCAGGCGCGGTCGGTAGTAGGTGGCGTGTTCATCAAGATGCTTACGGACGCCGACGTGTGGCAGAAGTGGCTGGCGCGGTGCAGACGGTAACCCTGCCCACTTCTGTTCGTCTAACCATAGGAAAAATGCGTAACTGGCGCGCGGCGATACCCTCGATTGTGGCTATGCTTTGCATTGCCGGGCTGGCGTGGTGCGTCCACCGGCTTCAGCAGATAGACCCCTTCGCTCGCCTCAATCCCCTTTACGCCGACGCAGGCATGGGTAACGTGCTGGTGCGTTTCAGCGAAACAGAAGTGGTTGCTCGCCAGATCAATACTCCTCTGTGGCGGATGAAGGTGCAACGTGCAGACCTCTCGCGAGACCGTCAGCGCTGGCTGCTAGATGGCGTGCAGGAAGCGGTGCTGTATGATGACGGCAGACCGGCGTGGAGGCTGACCGCCGCACAGGCGCTGTACGAAGGCGCATCACGCTTTCTTCAGGTCGCAGATGCCCACCTGTATGGCAATCCGGTTCGCCTGACCTGCTCCCAGGCAACATGGCGCGACCAGACACGTGAGCTGCAATGTATGGGCATCATTCGGGGATTCCTGCGCGACGGCGAGTTCACCGCACAAACGCTGCGCTACCTGGGCAGACAAAAGCGTCTCGTCGCGGAAGGGGTGCGCCTGACCATGCATACATCGCTAGAACCTGTCGCTTTCCTGCAGGCGGAACCCCCGGGGCAGAACAGCGGCGAGAAGCAGGCTAAAACCCGTCGGGTGGAAATAACCTTCAAACGCCTGGAGGAACAGCAAGGCAAAACTCGTATTGGCGAGGGACTGGTTATACGAGATGGCGACACCATCATGACCGCCGACCGTGCCGAACAGGATATCAAGGCGCAAATCATCCGCGCCAGCGGTAACCTGCGCGTCACCGACCCGCGCGTGGACCTCTCCGCAGACAAACTCACCATCGAACTGAAGGAGAAGCGTGCGGTACTGGAAGGTAACGTCAAAATCCTCGTCAAGCCCAAACAGTCGGAGGAACAGGTCGCCCAGCCAGCCAGCGAAGAAACCCGCTCGCTCAAAACCGAGATGCGTGAGCCGGTGCAGATTACCTGCGACCGCGCGGAGAACCTGTACCAGAAGAAAATTATCACTCTCACCGGCAACCTGAAGATGGTGCAGATACTGAAGGAGAGCGGCAAGACACGCACGCTCACCGCGCAGAAAGCGGTCTACAACTCGCGCACCGAGCAGGTGCAGCTGACAGGTGACGTTCACGGCGTGGATGAAAAAGGTCAGGAACTCATCGCTCCCGAAATCCTCGTCTCGGTAAAGGCAGGCGATGAGTGGCTGAAGATTAGCCAGCCGGGCAAGATGGTGATACTCGTCGAAGGGGAAGAGGAGACGGAGGAAACGCCCGCCGCCACCCAGCCAGCATCACCGACCACCCCACCCCAACAGGGACAGCGCTGAGGTGGGCAAACCATGTTGAAGATGTTCGGACAACCGGTTTCCCGTGGTATCGCCGTCGGTACAGCGATGGTGCTTCGAGCCACCGACCTGCGAGCCACCATAGACCTGTTCACCGCTTACGAATCGCGCCATCGGGAGCATCTGGGTTTCGTCGCAGTGTGTCGCGACATCGCCTTGGGCGAGGCGCTGTGGCGGGCGGGCGCAGGCGTCAGTGCCATCGTTGCGGAAAGCCCCGCCACGCCACAAAGTGGCGCTATCGGCGTACCCGCGCTGGTGGGCGTTTCGCAACTGCTGCTCAACGTGCGCGACGGCGACATCGTGATTGTGGACGCCAATCACGGCTTGCTCATCGTAGACCCTGATATGCGCCTGATGACGCAGTACCAGCGTCAGGAGATGCACCCCAGTGGCAAACGCTACGTGCTGGGATTGACGCATGAAACCGCCCGTACGCTGGACGCCCACCCCATCCGCGTAATTGCCCTCAGCGACACATGGCAGGATGCCGTGCAATCGCTGGAGGCTGGTGCGGACGGTGCCTTTTTAGATGCCTGTGCCAGCGAGCGGTGCCTGTTGAACCCGGCGGCGCTACACGCGCTGTTGCAGGGAGCGGCGGGCAAATCCCTGTTGCTGGAACTCCCTGTCCTGCCTGATGAGGCAATCTGGCGCGCCATCGCCGAGTCGACTCTGCAGATGGTTATCACCTTTGTCCTGCCCTCTCTACGGCAAGGCGAAGTGCATGCCTTTCTGGATAGCCTTCAGCAGGCACAAAACAGGCTGGAGGAAGAGGAGGGCGCGCTGCTCTTTCAGGATGCTCTGCTGGGCGGATGGACACTTCCCTCCCCCCTGCCCGATTTTCCGGAGGTCGCCAACGTCCGCGCCGTCTACCTGCGGGAGACGGCAGTGCGCAACTGGTTCGAGGCACAGTGGCTGCAGGAGCTGGAAAACCTCACGATGTTTGCACAGACAAGACTGCTGGCGCGGGGTATGGTGCTGGGGGCGGAAAGCGAGTGGTTAATACCCCTTGCCGTAGGAGTTGGCATCAGCGAACTGCTGTTACCTCCTTACCATGTCGCCTCCGCAAAAGAGATAATCCCCTACCTCTCCTACGAGCAGTGCCGTGAACTGGTGCGCAGTCTGCAGGTCACCGGCGATGCCTGCAGGAACCGCCAGAAGGTGCGCCGTTTTTACCGTCGCTTGAAAAAGCAGATGCAAAACGAGTAAACTTTCAGTGGGAAACTATTCTGCGACGGCAGAGAAGGAGGGAAACGACCATGACCACCTTGATTAGCCCCGAGCTGAACCGGGCGTTTAACGAGCAGATTGGACGCGAGCTTTTCGCTTCAAACCAGTATATCGCCATCGCCTCGTACTTTGACGGACGCGCGCTGAAGAAGCTGGCGGCGATGTTCTTCAAGCAGTCTGAGGAAGAGCGCGAGCACGCGATGAAGTTCGTGGAATACCTCAATGAGGTCGGCGGTACGGTGGAAGTACCCGCCATCAGCGCTACCACCAGCGAGTTCAAGAACGCGGAAGAGGCGGTGCGTCTTGCCCTGAAGTGGGAACTGGAAGTCACCCATCAAATCAACCAGCTGATGACGATGGCGGTCGAGCAGAAGGATTACGCGGCTCAGGAGTTCCTCGACTGGTTCGTGAAGGAACAGGTGGAGGAAGTCTCCACAATGCAAGACCTGCTGCAGATTGTGCAACAGGTTGGTGAACACTACCTGATTATGGTGGAAGCCTACCTGTCGCACGGCGGCGGGGAGTAATCTGTCGTCTGGTTGCATCGGGGGCTGGTTTCTCCCGATGCAGCCGTCATCACCAGTCGGTTACCACCTGGAAGGCGTGGTTTGTGCCGAGCCGTAAAACGACGCCACCTGCGAGGATGTCGGGTGGGAGTGCGGCTCACCTGAAGATTCGCCCTCCAGACAAATGCCCCGAGTCCCCCACGGCTATTGCCTTCATTCCGGTCTTTCGTGTAAGATACATTGGAGTAACCTGCGAAAGGTGTCTGAGAGCATGTGTGCGGTGGCGTTGATTTCTTTCATTCTGGCGTGGAAGTTTCCCATCTTCTGGCTGGTGTTCCTGTGGGCACTGTGGGCGATGTCGCGACAGAGCAGCGCGATGTACGACAACCGTTCCCAGCAGACCTCCTACCAGACGCCGCCTCCACGCACAGAGCCGCCTCGTGCCCGCAACACGCTGTACGACTTGCTGGAGGTCAGCCCTACCGCTTCGCCGGAGGTCATTAAAGCCGCTTATCGGCAGCTCGCCCTGAAATACCACCCCGATAAACAGCCGGATGCGCGCAGCCGTCAGCAAGCGGAGGAACGCATGAAGCAAATCAACGCCGCTTATGACATCCTTTCCGACCCCGCGCGGAGGGCGGAATACGACCGCCAGTTGCGCGAGGGACTCATCTAATGCACAAGGAGGGTATTTGCCATGAAGTGTCCCAAATGCGGTGCGGAAGTCAAGGAAGGACTGGCCGCGTGCAGTGTGTGCTTTGCGCCGTTGACGGGCGAAGAGGCTGAGCGCATCGCGAAGGCGGCGAAAGAGTCTCCACCGGTGCAACTCACCGCGCCATCCCCAACCAGAAGTTCCAGCGGCAAGGGAGGTGGAGCGGTCGCCGCGATACTGGTCATTATCCTGATCGCAGCAATCGGTGTGGCAAGCTGGTATTACTTCATCTTCCTGCGTTCGCCGCAGTATGCTGCCCGCCAGTTTCTGGACGCCCTGAAATCAAAGGACTACGAGAAAATATACCAGTCCTGTATGTGGACGGGGTTCCTCGGCTTCGTCAAGAGCGGACAGGATGTGCAGCGGGTTTTTGACATGGCGAAGCAGCTTGGTCTCGACATAAACATCGATGCCTACTCGATCCAACAGGTAACCACTGAGGAAAACCGCGCAACCGTCAAAACCACAGTAAGGCGCGGCGGCAAAGACGACGACTGGAACGTGATTATGGTCAAAGGGGAAGACGGCAAGTGGAAATGCGACCTTCTCGGCAGCGTCGTATCTGCGATGGGCGGCTCTCTCAGATTGCCGTCTCTGCCGGGATTGGGTACGGGTAGATGATACTTCCATAATAGGAGGGAAATTGTCATGCGCAAGATATGGCTTTCCGTTACCCTTTTGCTGATCGCAAGCCGTGCGTTTGCTCAGGATGACCTGTTCCCCTTTGTGGTGCCATGGGATGTTGCTCCAGCAGGCGTCGCGGACATGAGTGTCCTCCTGCATCGCCCTGCAGGAAAGTTCGGGCATGTGCACGTGGGCGCAGACGGACATTTTTACGTTGGCGCGCAGCGTATCCGCTTCTGGGGCGTCAACATGACAGCCGACGCCTGCTTTCAGCACAAAGCAAACGCGCCGAAGGTCGCCCTGCGCCTGGCTAAGGCTGGGGTGAACGTGGTGCGATTTCACCACATGGACGCCCCCTGGGCGAACCCCTCGCTGATCAACTATGCCGCGGGCGGCTCACGCCAGCTGAACACGCAGGCGCTGGATAACCTCGACTACTTCTTCGCGCAGCTGAAGAAAGTGGGAGTCTACGCCAACCTGAACCTGGTGGTGCATCGCCTGTTCTCTTCACGCGACGGTCTGCCCGCAGAGATAGACAGCGTCACCGATATGAAAGACCAGCACGTGATAGGCTTCTTCTATCAGCCGATGCTGGAACTGCAAAAAGAGTACGCACGGCTGCTGCTGACTCACCGAAACCCTTACACCGGTTTAACGTATGCCCAGGACCCTGCCGTCGCCTTCGTAGAGATAAACAACGAAAACGGGCTGATTCACGGCTTCCTGGGCGGCGTCACCGACCGCATACCGTCGGTGTTTCAGACTGACCTGCAGCGGCAATGGAACGAATGGCTGATTGCTAAGTACGGCAACACCCAGGCCCTGCGCCAAGCATGGGGCGAGCGCAATGAACCGCTGGGCAGTGAAATGCTGACCAACGGAGATTACACCAGCGGACTGAACGGCTGGATACTGGAACAACATGCAGGGGCGCAGGCTTCCGCCACGCAGTCCACCAGTGCACCACCGGGATATACACGTTCCGTGCGCATCGAAGTCACCAGGCCCGGCACACAGAGCTGGCACGTGCAGTGGAACCAGCCGGGATTGACGGTGGAGGGCCGACGGCTATACACCCTTTCCTTCTGGGCGCGAGCGAACACCAGCCGAAGCATCACCGTTGCCGTCGCGATGGCGCATGACCCGTGGTTAGGACTCGGTCCCTGGATTTCGGTGCCGTTGACCACTTCCTGGCAACGATTTGAATATACCTTTGTGGTCAGCCAGAGCGATACCAACGCCCGTGTACTTTTCACCGGCATGGGCTTGCAGACAGGTACCTACTGGATCACAGGGGTGTCACTGCGCCCGGGAGGCACTATGCGCGTACTACCAGAGGGACAAACGCTGGAAGCGAAAACCGTTGGCAACGTGCTGCGCAGTAACTGGGGAGCCACCCCTGAGCCCGTTCAGAAGGACTGGTTGCGCTTCTTGCGGGACATTGAGGAACGCTATTGGACCAGCCTGTACCGCTATCTGAAACAGGACCTCGGTGTACGCGCGCTGGTGACGGGCACCATTGTGGGCTGTACCACGCCCAACCTGATGGCACCGATGGACCTGGTGGACACTCATTCCTACTGGCAACACCCCGAATTTCCGGGTGGAAGCTGGGACAGTAGAAACTGGTTTATCCGTAACATCCCGATGGTGAACGAACGCGGAGGCACCCTCACCTCGCTTGCCCCAAAGCGGGTGCTGGGCAAACCGCATACACTGAGCGAGTACAACCACCCTGCGCCGAATACCTTCACGAGCGAAGGGTTACTGATAGCGGCGGCCTACGGGCTCCTGCAGGATTGGGATGCCATCTACTTCTATACCTACGCACACCGCCGCGATGACCTCAGCGCCCGCAGGATTACCGGCTTCTTCGACATCGACCAGCATCCCACGCAGTGGATAAGCCTCGTTGCCGCCGGCGCGATGTTCTTGCGCGGAGATGTGGCTCCTGCCCAAAAGCTGGTGGCGGTATCGCTCAGCCGCGAACAGGAGATAGAGACTCTGCGCGGCAGCTGGGCGTGGAGGCTGGTGGACGGTTCCGATGTCGGTCTGCGTGGAGAAATGACACTTAAACACCGTGTTGCCGTAGCCACAGAAGGGCAGTCGCTACCATCCGATGCCCTGCGTCCCGACCAGGTAAATACCTCCGGTAACACTCTCATCTCCGATACTGGGCAGCTCAAGTGGGACTGGAGCGTATCAGGCAAGGGTGTGATTACCGTTTCGTCGCCGCGCAGCAAAGCGGTCATCGGTTTTGGGGGAGGTAGGCAGTTTGACCTCGGTGACGGCGTGCAGGTAGAACCTGGCAACACCCGCCAGAACGGCTTCGGCGTGATTACGCTGACCGTCAAGCAGGGCGCGCTGTCTCCACAGGTAACCCAGACGACCCAGCTGCTCATCACGGCCACGGGCTATGTGCAGAATACGAACTGGGGCTGGCAAGAACTGGGTGACAACCGTGTTACCGTGCGCGACAACTGGGGTACTGCTCCGACGCTGGTGGAAGGCATTCCTGCCCGAATCACCCTGCCGATGCCTGCCGGTGCGGTGCAGGTGTATGCGCTGGATGAGCGTGGCGCACGCAAGGCGAAACTGCCTGTAAGCAGTGACTCTGGCGGCAGAGCGGTCATTCAGATTGGTCCGCAGTACCGCACACTGTGGTACGAGGTGGTCGCCACGGCGCGGCGAGCGGTCACGCCGAGATAAACGGTCAGATGGTGTGCATGCAGGAGGCTTCTGCAGAACTGCAGAAGCCTCCCATCATTTAATCCACCACGAAAATCACGCGGCACTCGTTCAAAAAGCCGGAGTTCTCGTTCGCGGTGAGCAACAGCCGCACGTCGTTGTCGGATAGCACGGGGTCTGTGCGACCGGGCGTTTTGGCGTAGCCGACTGCCCGCAAGATGAGCGGATGGCGTCCCGCACGCCGGTTTGCCTTCGCCTCCTCCAGCGTCTTGGCATACGCGACGATGCCCTGCTCTATCGCGAAGTCCGTGCTCACAGACACTGTGCCCCAAACCTCCGAACCGTCCTGTCGACGGATCTTGGGGCTCATGGCGGGGCGAATACCCAGCCCGAGCGTGTCGATAATCACGCTGGTGTAAGCGTTGCCCGATACCGCCGGTGCAGGAACCGGCGCAGGTTGCGGTGCCGGCTTTGTCACCACTGGCAACGGCTTAGCAGGCTCGGAGGACTGAGCGGCGACTTCTGGTATCAGGATGCGGCTGAGACCATCTTCTCCATACATGCGAACAGCCATCGTTACTTCCACCGCTGGCGCACCGTTGAGCGTGATGGTCCGCTCACTCACTACCTCCGCTCCCTTCACAAAGCCCCGCACCTCGGTGCGAATGCGCTCGTTCTTCACCTCGAAGTCTTCGGCATACGCAGTGGCATCCACGCGCACCCGGTCGGTCACCATCAGCAGGTTCTCCAGAGCCATCATCACGGCATAACGGCGTGCCTTCAGATATGCCTTCGCTTTGTTTGGCTCATTGGTCGGCATCGCGCCTATGCCCTTGCCGTAGATAACGCCGTACTGCCAGTCTATTTTGCCCTTATCCCCAATTTTCTCCACCAGACCAACCATCTGGCTTTGTGGCAGCTTGCTTTGCGCAAGCACCGTTGCGCACACAGCAAGGGCGATGAACATTGCCCCGTACTTCATGGCAAAACCCTCCTTCGCGTCTCGTTGTCTTTTGAAAGGTTCGTCTGTGTTGCCCGCACTGGCTCCTGCCCTCCCCGGCAACTCACCGCAACGCCAAACGTATCAAACTGGGCGAATGGCGCAAAATGACCACTCGCTTGTTACCTGCCTGCAAATGTAACAGTTGCCTGCGAAACAGAGCAGGCGTTGACCGCACCACAGCCTCTACCACTCCTTCACCCGCCTCCATGCGCTCACGTTCCACACTCACCACACCGCGAATGCCGCGCAGCTTGTCCGCGAACTGCGAGAGGGTTCGGTAGTCCGCACCGCGTATTACCAGCCGCACGCGATACCCGTTTTGCAGCTGGCTGACCCACGCGCTCAGTACCCGCTGCCCCAGCGCGGCTTTGCTCTCCTCCACCAGTTCTCGTCCCAGCGTTTGCAACGCCTCTCGACGCGCCTCCTCGTTCGAATTGAAGCTGAAACCGGTCGCTTCCCAGCGAAAAGGAGGCACTATCACCGCGCCCGTATCTGCCCACACCACGCGCACATCCGCATACGCTTTCTGAGTAGCGACCACCTTCCCCAACCCATACGGGGCATCCCGGTCACCAAGGCAGATGCCTGCCTCTGTGCGCACAGTGCCCGTGATGAACACCTCCGCCGGGTTGCTCGAACCGTCCGCCACATCGAAGCCCCTGACGCGCAAAGCATGTATCAGTGCGGCAATGCTGAGCGGTTCGGGCTGGCGCGTGTCGGCAGAGAGCAGCTTCACCCCGATACGGGGACGCTCTAAAGCGATGTACACCTCCGGTATCTCCCAGAGGTCCTTGACCGCATCCGCCGTGCTGACCACCGCCCGAATCCGAACCCTGACCAGCCCGCTACGGCTATCCCAGTCCGGCTCACCCAGCATTTCCCATCGTTTGACGTAGCCCTGACTGCGGGTGCGTATCGTTTCCCACACGACCTCGAAGTTCTGCGCCAGTGCTTCGGCATTGACCAGAACGCCCAGTGCTTGTTCCACTGCGTTGCGCTTGGCGTCCAGTATCGCCTCCTCTATCGCCGCGGCGCGGTCGCTGCCGATTGCCGCCATACCAGAGGCGACAATCTCGACCTCCTGCGAGACGGCTGGTGCCCCTCCGCCGATGACCATCAGCACAAGCGCAACGATGAGAATACGCATCTCAGTCCACCAGGAAGACCACACGCCAGCGTTTCAGGAAGCCTCCCTGTCTCTCTGCCTCCAGCACCCGCTCTGCATCCGACACGGTAATTACCACCGTGTCTCGGGCTGCACCTTTCACCTGTATCGGGCGCACGTATACCGGATTGCCCCCTGCTCGCTGGCTCTGTTCCTCCATCTTCACAAAATCTGCGATACCGTATTCCTGAATGTAGTCCAGCGGCGGTACGTTGCGAGGGTCGGGATAAATCTGTCTGCCATTCGTGTCGATGACCACCGGGCTCATACAGGAACGCATCCCCAATCCCCTGGCATCGACCACCAGTCCCGTCCATGCTCCCGCAGATGCAGAGGTCGTTGCAGGCTGCAAGGAGGCTATTTGTGCAGTGGGAGGCGGAGGCACGAGCCTCGCCAGTAACCCCGCCAGCTGTCGTCGTTTGAGCACCTGGTGGGGTGAAGCCTCCTGAATGTCGCGAATATAGCCCTGCTGCCGCGCCTGATAGACATACGGACGTGACCAGGGTGGCAACAGTGCGAGTGCTCCCTCGGCGTATGGCTGTTCAGAGAATCGCTCCGGGGGTAGAGCCAGTCGGGTTAACGCGACCACAGCACGCAGTGCGTTCATCAGGTCGCCCGGACGCGAGGCATCTATCTCCAGCCTGCCTTCCCATCGTCGCGCAGCAGCCAGGCGGGAGATCACCCGCGCAAAATCGCCCACCGTCACCGGCTTGTCCGGCAGGAAGTAGCCGTCTGGCGTTCCCTGCATCCAGCCCTGTTGTACGACATAAAGTATTTCAGGGTCGTCCTGCGCATCTGCTATCCGCACGTTCGGAGAAGTCCACTTCGCCGTGCCGGGTTCCACAGAAGCGAGCTCCTGTCCTGTCAATCGCACGTGCAAACGGTTTGCCAGGTCGCCCAGCAAAATGTACAGGTCGCTAAGCTTGCCCTGCACGTTCTCCGCCCGTCCTGCCATCACCTTGCCAGTGCGTACATCCACCACCCGCGCGTTGATGACTATCTGGTTACCGCGCAGGTAGAAACTACCCACTATAATCGCATCCGCACCGACTAGCTTACCGACCTTTCTGGCTTGAGCGGGTTCCGTCAAACCGGTGCTCTGGAGACGCAGCTCCCGCAACGCCTGACCGAGCTGCGAGCGTTCCACCAGCGTGATACGCTCGGACTTCGCCAAATCCGTACCGAGCGTCTCGGCTATCTCCTGCCCGATCTCCGCAGGCTTACCCACAAAATCGCTGACCGCAATGACCTCACCAGCCGCTTGTGCGATAACCGCACAAAGCAGGAGACCCCAGGACCACATCCATCTCCACATGACGGCACGCTCCTTTCCTTGTGCCCTCTTAACGCTCTCCCGCAGATACAGACGACGCCGGTGCAGAAGACGTTATCCTGCGTTGCAGCTGCTCTTCCGTCAGGCGCAACAGCATCGCCAGATGAGCGCGGGTGAGAGGCTTGTGAGGGGTATTTCCCAGCCACGAGGTAGCCCATTCAGGCACATCGAGGAAGTAGGACTGTCGCCCTGTAACCAGCGCCCCGACGAGGCGCACCGCCTCCATCCGGCAGACAACGTTGGCTCCATCACCAGATGGGAAAAGGCGGGAGTCATCCATCTGATAGCGTCGGGCAAGGCGACGTAAGGTTTCATAGAGATAACGCCCGGTTACCGGCTCGTGCGGACGAAACGACCCATCCGCAAACAGCCTCATGCATCCCTTCGCCAGCGCAAGGGCGATAGCCTCGCTTTCCGGCAGGTTTCCCCAGTCGGGTGCGGGCGTCTCAGGGCTCCGCGACAAGCCAGTGTCTTCAGCAAGGGTCGTCCTGTTCACAGTGGGCACGGCAGGAGGCGTGACAAAACCGGGTAGGCACTCACCGGTCAACTGGTAGTGCAGAGCATTTGCCAGTTCATGTGCCAGCGCGAAAAGCTCATCGCTCCAGCCTTCCACGTTGACCGCTGCTCCCGCATAGAGCGCGCCGGTGCGCACATCCAGCACACGGGCATTCAGTATCACCCTCTGTTCGTTGACGCTCAGGCTACCGATAACCACATGGGTTGCCCCGATGATTTTGCCGGCTCGTGCCATGTCACCGCTTTCCGTCAGGCCTGTCTTCTGCAACCGCAACTCGTTCAACGCCTGCCGCAGCTGCGCTCGTTCCACCAGCGTGAGCCTGCGCGATTTAGCCAGGTCGGTCAGGACAATCTCGGTCGCCGCCTGGCACAGTGCAGGACTGTCACCGGTGAAATCCGAGACCGCGAGCGCAAGCGGAGACCCTTGCTCGCCCTTGGTCGGCGTAGCAAACACCGCGTTGGCAAACAGTAAGATGAAAAATAGCCCGCGAACCACCGTTGACACCTCCCCCCTCTCGGGGTGAATCAATTATACAACGTGGAGCGGCTGTTGTCAATACGGCAGCAAGACAAAGGAGCAGGGTGATTGTTTACAAGAAGATTAAGGGCACAGGTAAAGCGCGGGTCAGACCATGAAGACCCCGTTGCCAGAGAAGACTCCCCGCCACGGGGTGGCGGGGAGTGCAGTTGCCGCCTTCACACGAGAACCTACGGCAGGTTCGCGATATTGTCGGGCAGTTCCTGGATCACCCAGTTACGTACCTTCGTCGAGTGTTTGCGATGGTAACGGGCGTGGCCGTCCACGTACACCGCATTGAAGCCCTCATTGTGGCGATAAGCAACGCCAGGACCGTTCGGGTTACGATGTAGGTCAGTGATTATATCCGCCCATGTCTCGATCCATCCGTCTCGGCTGTCCATGATCGCGATGACCTCAGCTGGACGCGATACCGCAGCCAGCGCGGTACCACGGCGAAGCCCCCAGTAGCGACCACCGTCCCACGGGCACGCGAAGCCTAAATCCGCAGTTAGTCCGTTCGCCCCATCGATGTAGCAGATAACCACATTCCAGCTGTAGCTGGAGTAGTAGACACCTTCGCCACACTGGGTACCAGGCACATCGGCAATTGTGGGGTCAAACCAGCCAACTCGTACTTTCTCGGAAGGACAGTTCTTGAGCCCGCGGTTCTTGACATACGGCTCGATCATATCAAGCCACCACCGATGCCCTAAACAGTTTTCGGGCGTGCCGAACAGGTGGGTGCTGCCGCCACCGAAGCGTTCATCGTAGTCCTGTACGTACATGGCGACCGCCAGCCCCAGCTGCTTGAGGTTGGACAGGCAGGATGCGCTTCGCGCTTTTTCGCGCGCCTGCGCAAACACCGGGAACAGGATGGCTGCCAGTATCGCGATAATTGCGATGACCACCAGCAGCTCGATGAGAGTGAATCCTCTCCGAGTCATTTGTTTGGTTCGACCTCCTTCTACTCAGAATAGGTTGGTATTGTCGGCGCGGTCATCTGGGGCTTGACAACCTCTTTCGGTTTGGTAGCCTGCCAGTAACCGATTGCGACCAAAATCAGTACGACCACCACCACAATCGCCACCACGAACGGTGGTATTTCTGCGCGCATAGATTGTTACCCCCTCCCTCGCCTCATGTGCGTCGGCAGTCTGCCGTAATACATTTGTCTCGATTTTAACATAGCTAAATAACTCGAGTCAATGCCCATTCTGCATGCATACGAAAAAAGACCGTATCAATACTGGGAAAAGCGAATATTCAACTTATCATTGATACTTTTCCAGCAATGCGCGGCTGACTTAGCACGCGAAGGAAATAGGTCGTTTTGCATCAAAATAACCATTGAGTTACTTCATAATCGTTGGAGGGTTGCTATGACTGCGGAAGAAATCCTGAAGACCGCTGATAGCCGCATCGAGAAGCACCGCAAGGCGGACTTTACCGTGAAAGTGGTAGACAGGCAGGGCAAGCCCGTCGCTGGTGCCCAGGTCGAGGTAGCCCAAACTCGTCATGCCTTCCTGTTCGGATGCAACATCTTCCCGCTGTTCTCTTATCAGGGTGAGATGCACGAGAAGTACGGCAGCCAGTTTGCTGCCCTGCTGAACTATGCCACTCTGGCATTCTATTGGGGCATGTATGAGCCAGAACGCGGTCGCAAGGGGCGCGAGGAACAGGAACGCATCGCCCGATGGTGCCAGCAACGCGGTATTGCCACCAAAGGACACCCGCTGGTGTGGCATACAGTGTATCCCCAGTGGGCACCCAACGAGGTAGACCAGGTAAAACCCCTTCTGCTTGAGCGTATTCGTGAGATTGTTTCGCAATTCAAGGGGTTGATCGACCGCTGGGACGTCGTCAACGAGGCGACCGAACCGAATATGCCCGTCAATGGCGTCAGTAACTGGATAAAGCGCGACGGGTCGGTGGCGGTGGTGTTAGAATGCCTGACCTGCGCACGCGAAGCCAACCCCAAAGCGTTTCTGCTGTACAACGACTGGTACATCCAACCTCCTTACGAGAAGCTGGCGGAGGAACTCGTCCGTCGCAACGCGCCCGTCGATGCCTTTGGCCTTCAATCCCACATGCAACGTGGTGAGTGGCCGCTGGAGCGAGCATGGCAAATCTGCGAGACCTATGCGCGGTTCGGCAAGCCGTTGCACTTCACGGAAGTCACCGTCCTTTCGGGACAGCACGGCTGGGAACTGCCACGCCCCTGGCGCACCACACCGGACGGCGAGGCGCGGCAGGCGGACTACGTGGAGAAGTTCTACACCATTCTCTTCTCCCATCCGGCAGTGGAAGCCATCACCTGGTGGGACTTCATGGACGGCGGCTGGATGGGCGCGCCGGCGGGTCTGGTTCGTGAAGACCTCAGCCCCAAGCCAGTGTATCACCGCCTGATGCGCCTTATCAAGGGCAAATGGTGGACGAAAGAGACCGTCCGCACGAACGCGCGTGGGGAGGCGAAGCTGCGCGGCTTTCTCGGCGACTATCAGGTCACGGTGAACGCGACCGCTGGCAGACGCACCCAGCAGTTCACCCTGAAGCGCGGCAGAAACGAGTGGGTGATCAGGCTGTAAGGAATAGGCGAGGGGCACGCACTGCGTGCCCCTCGCGCCGTTACCAAACCTATTTCGTGATACTTCATCGAAAACCGCTTCTGCTATACCCTTCCCGCGATTCGCTCGCGCATCCCCGAGAAAAACAGATGCACCAGTATCATGTGCATGTCTTCGATCTGCTGCATATTCTCGCAGGGCACGATGATGCTTTCGTGCGCGATAGCCGCCAACTTGCCGCCGCGGTAGCCCGTCAACCCGATGGTGTATGCGCCCTGCTCTTTTGCCGCTTCTACCGCGTGCAACACGTTGGGCGAGTTACCGCTGCCGCTGATGGCAATCAGCACGTCGTCCTTGCCCAGCCAGGTGCGCACCTGCGGGGCAAACACGTTGGTGTAATCGGTGTCGTTCGCCCATGCGGTGATGATGGAGATGCTGTCGGTCAACGCCAAACATCGAAACGGCTTGCCGAACAGGTCGTACAGGCACTTCTGGAAGTCGTTCGCAATGTGCGAGGCAGTGGACGCACTCCCCCCGTTGCCCACCAGCGCCAGGGTGCCTCCCCGATGATAGAGGTCTACCAGTCGCAAAACGATGCTTTCCACCTGCTCGACGGGAACCTGTGCTACCAGATGCTGCACCGTGTCCAGATACCCGGTAAGGTATGTCTTCAACATGCGTGTCCTCCGCTCCAGAATCTATCGCCATTATACCCTACCGGCAAATCGAATGCTAGCGCACCGAGACTTCCAGACGCTCATGACCTCTACGTCTTAAGTTGCTTCTTCCACTCGTTGATTTTCAGCAGAGCCTCCAGCGGCGAGAGGGTGGTTACATCCATCTTGTCCAGCTCCTCGATGACGGGATGTTTCTCCGCCTCGAAGAGGGTCAGCTGCAGCTTCTGTTTGTGGACCTTCACGCTGGAAACCGCCTCGGCGTCGGGGGCAATCGCGCTCGCCATGCCGCCGCGCTGCGTGGACTGCCGCTCCAGCTCGCGCAGAATCTCCTGCGCCCGCGCCACCACCTCCGGCGGCACTCCCGCCATCCGCGCCACCTGAATACCGTAGCTCTTATCCGTGCCGCCAGGCAGCACCTTGTGCAGCCAGATAATCTGCTCGCCCTGCTCCTTCACCGCCACGCGATAGTTGCGCACGCCCGGCATCAGGTTCGCCAGCTCGTTCAGGTAGTGATAGTGCGTGGCGAACAGCGTCTTGCAGCCAATCTGCACCAGCGCCTCCGCCACCGCCCACGCAATCGCCAGACCGTCGTAGGTGCTCGTGCCCCGCCCGATTTCGTCCAGCACCACCAGACTGCGCTCGGTGGCATGGTTCAGGATGGTGGCGGTCTCGGTCATCTCTACCATAAAGGTAGACTGCCCAGTAGCGAGTTCGTCATGCGCGCCCACGCGGGTGAAGATGCGGTCTATCAGCGCAATCTCCGCCTCATCCGCGGGCACAAAGCTGCCGATATGCGCCATCAGGCAAATCAGCGCGACCTGTCGCAGGTAGGTGCTTTTGCCGCTCATGTTCGGGCCGGTCAGCACGATCATGCGCTGCTCATCGTCCAGCACGCAGTCGTTGGGGATGAAGGTCTGCATGCCGAAACGCTCCACCACCGGGTGCCTGCCGTTGCGGATGCGGATGTGCGTGCCCGAATGCACCACCGGACGCTGGTAGTCGTTGCGCACGGCGACCTCCGCGAAGTTCGCCAGCACGTCCAGTTCCGCCACCGCGCGGGCGATGTCCAGTATCTCGGGGGCGTGCAGCGCGACCTCCTCGCGCACCATGCTGAACAGCTCCTGCTCCAGGATCAGCGCGCGCTCTTCCGCCCCCGTGATTTGCGCCTCCATCTCCTTCAGCTCGGGCGTGATGAACCGCTCGCCGTTGGCGGTGGTCTGCTTACGCATGTAGTCGGCGGGCACTTTGGAAAGATGCGGCTTGGAAACCTCGATGTAATAGCCAAAAACGGCGTTGTAGCCCACCTTCAGCGACGGGATGCCGGTGCGCTCACGCTCGCGCAGCTCCAGGTCTGCAATCCACTGTTTCCCCTCGCGCTGTGCGCGGCGGATGGAGTCCAGCTCGGCGTGAAAGCCGTCCCTGATGACGCCGCCGTCCTTCAGCGTGGCGGGCGGGTCGTCCACAATCGCGCGGGCGATGAAGCCAGCCAGGTCGGGCATGCCCCGGATGGCTTCGCGCAGGTGTTGCAGGCGGGGTGTTTGCACCGGCTGTAGCGCGGCGTGCAGTTCGGGCAGCACCTGCAGGGACTGTCTCAGCGCCGCCAAATCGCGCGGCGATGCCACCCCTGTGGCGATGCGCGAGGTGAGCCGCTCCAAATCGCCCAGTCTGCCCAGCTGGTGGCGCACCTCCTCGCGGGTGAGGGAGTCGTTCACCAGCTCCTGCACGCACTGCAGGCGCGTTTCTATCGCGTCGATGTCCTGTAAAGGCTCATCCAGCCAGCGGCGCAGCAGGCGCGCCCCCATCGCCGTACGGGTCATGTCCAGCACTTCGATGAGCGTGCCCTTGCGCGAGCCGTCCACCAGCGAACGGGTCAGCTCGAGATTGCGCCGCGCCGCGGCGTCCAGATACATGAAGTTATCCACCGAATACGTGGACAGCGTGCGGATATGCTGTAGCGCGGAGACCTGATTGCGCTTCAGGTAGCGCAGCACCATCGCCGCCGCTTCTAGACCGACCGAGTAGTCCTCACAACCGAAACCGCGCAGGGATTGCGTCTGGAAGTGTTGCAGCAACAGCTGGCGGGCATCGCGGCGGTCGGCATACTCCTGCGGGTCGTACAGGGTGACGGTAGCGTGGCAGGCTTCCTCGATGGCTGCCGCTAAATCGGTGGCGTCTTTAGGCACCAGGCACTCCGCGGGTTGCAGGCGCACAATCTCCTGCACGATGCGCGCGAGACTCAACTCCCCGCGGATTTCGGTGGCGAGAAACTCACCGGTAGAGACATCCACCACGCCCAGCCCCGACAGCTTTTCGCCCGCCACCGCCGCCACCAGGTAGTTGTTGCTGCGCTCCTCCAGCATGGAGTCTTCCAGCACGGTGCCGGGCGTCAGCACGCGGGTGACTTTGCGCTTGACCAGCCCCCTCGCGAAGCGGGGGTCTTCCATCTGGTCCATCAGCGCGACCTTGTAGCCCTTCTGCACCAGCCGGGCGACGTAGCGCTCCACGGCGTGGTAGGGCACGCCCGCCATCGGCACGCGCCCGTTCTTGCCGTCGTCGCGCCCCGTCAGCACAATCTCCAGCTCGCGCGCGGCGATTTCGGCGTCCTCGCCGTACAGCTCATAAAAATCGCCCACGCGCATCATCAGCAACGCCTCCGGGTACTCCGCCTTCGCCCGGAAGTACTGCTGCAGCATGGGGGTTTGGGGTTGAATTGTGTTCGTTTGCGACATCGCCAAAACGGGAACACCTCACCATGATTATACCAGAGCTGTGGAACTATGACGGAGAAGGATGCTGGCTTCGTCAAATGACTTTTGGTTTATGCGAGACAAAAGACATAAGCATTGTTTTGCACACGTCAAAAAACCATACGCAGGTATTCGCAACAAAAACCCACTAAATGTCCCTTCCAATTGTCTTGTAGAATTGTTCCGCCTCGATGACCGAATATGTCCTATCTCCAATGCCCACCGGACGACTCCACACGCATTGTCCTGGCTTAAGACGGTGTATCTCATCCTCTAACCCGCGAGCCTCCTCGCGGGAAACCCTTAGGAGCTTGGTTAGATCTGCCCGCTTAACTTGTGCCAATTGAAACAGGAAAACGTTGTTGATTAGCTCAGAATAGTCTACGGATTGGTTAGAGAAGTCAGATAAGGTTTGTGTGCTTAAGAAAACCGCAATACCGAAACTGCGTCCCTCTCGTAAAAGTCTGCCCAGAACGGGGTTGTCCTCCTGTAAGTAATGGTGTGCTTCGTCTAAGGCAATAATCAGACGAAGCTCTTGCCATCCCTCGCTGATCAAAGCATCGCCTTTGGAACGCATATCATAATACACATGGTCAAGTAGCAGATAGACGACCAGTTCCTGATAAGCACTCAGGGCACTCAAGTCGATGATGGTATTCCGCGCATAGAAAGGTTCGTTGGGAACGCTAGTAGTGCTATCTGCAAACAGTTCATAAGTAACAATTTTATCAAGGACGCCAGACACAGTGTCGGCCTCGCCACTCTGACTGAGATTACAGTTTGCTTCGGCTACTTCTCTCCAGTCTGGATAAGGAGGGGCCTTGCCTCTGCGCCGGTTGAAGGCTTCAATGATTGCTTGCCTCAGACGGTACTGCTGCTTTTCACCCATGCGGACTGCAGCAGAAAATGATTCCTGCATTCGCGCAGCGAAACGCTTAATTGTTTTTTCGCTGTAGTCAGGAAGAGCAAACAAGTGAATAGGGAGCGGGTCATGCTCAGGGTTTAGAACCTGTGCATTTAGAGACTGAACAAAGGATGTATCACGTGCGAAATCACCTTTATAGTCGAAGACCAGACAGGGTACACGCGCTTCTATCCCGCACAATTGTGCTAATAACGCCTTCAACAACTGTGTCTTACCATATCCCGACCGTCCTGCTATTCCAACATGCGGGCTTGGGGACTTTTCGGTATTATTAAACTCCCATTCGACCCGATTACTGCTGTCTACATCTGTGCCGACAAAAAGTTTAATTCCGTGTACCACGGGCCTCCATCTGTCTTGAAGTTGAAGATGACGGATGGTAACATACTGAGATATTTCTTTCAGAAAAGCATCGAGCCTGCCCCCAGAACCGTCCTTCATCTCTTGCAATAAGTACAAGCCATGATTCAGGTGTCCCCTGACCAGATGGGTTAGAGTCTCACTCTCCTCCGGCACGGATAAATCACGCCCGTAGACGAGGCTGAACAACGCCTCTACCCACGGGTCAGAACCGTTGCGAGTTAAAGTTTGCGGATTAAGTTCGTAACCAGTAGCGTCCTCGAAGCTAAACTCCTTTTTCCCATAAACACCCAGGGACAGACAAATAGCGAGCACTGCAACTTGATCACCACGCAGTCCAGTAAACTCGGTCAGATCGTCTTTTATCTTCTCTGCCCTTTCTGATGTTAGCACCCTTCCCAACGGCATATTCATCTTCCTCCGTCAGACGTCGAAATCGAAAAATCCCTTCCTTATTGAAGTGCTCTCCTTTGCCAAGTCATATTCCAGAGTGAAGGTTTGACACACATGTGGCTGGAGAGCTTGGTAGAGGTCTCGGGTAACCTCCGTGTCAGTAGACAACAATATGACTTGCGGGGCTAGATAAGGGTAATAGTTGCGCACAACGTGCTCACGATGCTCACTGTCCAGTCTACCAAGCGGCGTATCGATTAGCACAGGCAGCGTGGAACTTGCGCACTTGCACAGACCGGCAAGTAGCGATAGGGCAAACAGCTCTTTCTCCCCTGCCGACAGTGCCTGCTTGTCTAGCCTACCTTCACCCCTTTGCACAACGGACACCACAAACGTATCAGGCATTATCTCAACTCTGTCCAGCAGTTCGCCTTTTGTCCACAACCTGCGCAATGTTTCTGTAACGTGTCGCTCCAGCATCTCTATCTTCTGACTTCGCATCGCCTGCAGAAGTTCCTCAATCAGGTCTTTGACCTTACCCGCTAGCCTCTCTGCTTTGCGAGCCTTATCACTCCTAATTAGCTCATCGCGAATCTGTTGCATCTGGTTACGAGTCTTCTCTAGTTCACCTGGTATGTCCTTTTCTACGTATTGCTTTAGCGTCTGAAACTCTTTTTCCAGAGCACCTTTCCTTTCACTTAGTTCCCGCACGATATTTTCCAGTTCAGACACAGTTTTGCGTTGGTCGCCCAAATCACCCAACGAGTCCAGTTGCTGTTTTACATCCTCCATCTCTCGTTGCAATTGCCGCAGTTCTACCGAGAGTTTTACGACATCTTCACACAAGACTGCCTGTTTTAGGTGCTCACGCAGTACCGCAATCTCGGATTCTCTTAAGGTCGGAAGAGTGGCAGCCACGAGCGGCGGGTTCGCATTGCCATCTTCATTGCCGGATTGCTCCAATAAGTGGGCATACAAAAACTGTCCCACTTGATTTAGTGAATCAGAGGAAAGAGCCCGCCCACAGATGCATTCCGCATTCTCTTTTAGCAGTTGTACAAGCTCAGCGAGCCTCAGCTGAATAACCCTATGTGCCTGCTGCTGCAAACGGAACTGGGCTGATTGTTCTGAAGCAATAAGAAATTGCTCCAGATACGTGGCTACAAGGGCAAATGGCAAGCGCTCCGACATATTTATACGCAAACGCGATAGTATCCGATCTGATTGGTTTTGAAGCCGCAGGAGTCTACGGTGTAGTTCGGCATAATATTCATAACCGCCCCGAACCTTTTCCAGTTCCTGCGCCCGTCTTTGGATATCTCGGTTGATGCGCTGGAGCTCTGTTCTTACGTTCTCCATCTTATCACGGTAATCATCTGCTTTTTCTTCGAGCTCGCGGCATCTCTGCTCTAGCGAGCGTAGGACCTGGTAACTCTGACTACTGCTCTCACGAGCATAGTCATTTTGCACCTTTTCCAAGTCCTGTTGCAATGTTCTGAGAACTCTGAGACCCAGAATTGCTTCCAACGACTCGCCAATCTGCTGCGCAGTGTCTTCCTCTGTCTTGTCCGCAAGGTTCTTAATCTCTTCTCCATCAAAGAGAAAGAAGTCAGCAATGTCAGAAGGAAAGATCTGGTTAATAATATCCTCAGCTTCATCACCCTCATAGCGATTACCATCCACCAACACCTGAAGTTCGACATCCCAAGTACCTTGTGCCCAACCTCGCGTGTAATACCGCCTTTGCACCACATAGGTCTTATTATCTTCCTCGAACTCCAGTTCCATAGCCACATCGTTTTTGCCTTGTCGAGCGTTGACTCGGTTAACATAATCAGCAATGAGGCGAGGTTGCCCTTGGATTCCGAACAAACACACTTTTAGGGCAGTGCTTAGGGTTGTTTTGCCATGCCCGTTCATCCCGCCAATCAGGTACAAGTTTCGTCCCGTCTGCGGCGGCACAAACTGTATGCATACCCTATCGCGGTAGCATCCAAAGTTTTCAACACAGAAAGAACGGATAATCAACGTGGTATGTCCTCCTTCAGATACTTTTCAATAATCTTACGAAGGTCATTGTAGAGGTTGTGTCGGCGCCGCATATTTGACTTCATCAATTCTATTTCTAACATCTCGACAACCATGTTTATGGGCACGCCATGTCGTCTACACAAATCTTCCAGATATGTTTTGTATTCCTCAATACGGCTCATTTGCGACCTCAAATCAAGGGATTGGCGGCTCGATTATAATACGACCCATTTAGACCTGTCAATAGATGCGACAGACTGAGTGGCGCTGGGATTCACTGCGTATCTAAACTCATGCTGTGGCCTCAATTTTAGAGTAGAGGACAAGGTTTTCTCGCTAAGTCTCGATTGTCAACGCATCCACACGCTCACGAGCCACGAGCCGCCGCGCGTAGACCAAACACGCCCGAATGTCGTCGGGTTCCAGCCAGGGGTAGCCTTCAAAGATGGTCTCTGGCGTATCTCCAGCGGCCAGCATCGCCAACACGTGTTCTACCGCCAGCCGTCTTCCACGAATGATAGGCTTTCCCCCGAAGATGGCTGGGTTCACCGTAATCCGCTAAAGCAACGCTTCTTCATCCAGTGGACGCCGTTCCATACCTGTCACCCATCAGGATTATACCAGACCGCCTGAGCGCCTGCTACCTCCACAGACACAAGCCACCCTGAGCAGCACCGTGTTCCGAAACCGCAAGACAACCCACCCTTTCAGACTGCCTCGATATCCTCCAGGAGGCGCGGCGGTATCTCCGCAGCATACACCTGCGCAATCCCGGTCGCATCCGAGTTGTAAATGACATAACGGTTGCCCGGCGTGATGTAGGGATGGGTATGGGTATACTGCGGGTGTCCGCAGCTGGCGCCAGAAGAGCAGAGCGGAAAACAGCGACCTGTTTCCACGCTGCCCAGATACAACAAGCCGTTAGAGATGTCGTCCACCACGAAAAACCGCCCATCTGGTGAGGCAGAGATATGCATGAAACCGCTTTTGCGAGTCACCAGGCGTGCCTGCTCATCTCCAGGCGCACACAGGTATATCCCGCCGTCCTCCACAGTGAGAATTACCTGCCGCCTTGCGCCTACCCAGCACTCGTGTCCTGTCACGGGCGCGGTGTAGGGCTTGCCTACCGGAAGCGGCAGCATCTCTCCACTGGTGGCATCCACCACATACAGCGTGGCTCCCTCCTCGCCAACCGACCGCACGATGTTATCGTTCTCGTCCAGCAAGCCACCGCGGTTCCACTGAACGAGTATGTATTTGCCCTCCGACGGCTCGAACTGCACGTGAGTATTGAAGATATCCTCGTTCTCGTGGAAAATCTCCCAGGTTCCGTGCGCAAGGTCTATCCGACACAACCCGTACCGCCTGTCTCCCAGACGCAGGCAGCCGACCCAGTACCGCTCATCGGGAGAGATTGCGGTCGCGGATACCCATAGCGGAAGGGGGCACTCCTCAAAGCGAAAAACGGTCTCCACCTCCAGAGTTTTCAGATGCACACGGTTCAGGCAGGACGTGCCGTCCGTCTGACGAACGTAATACAGCGTGTCCAGAAACGGCGTCGTGGTCAACGCGCCGTTGGTTTCACCGATTTTAGCCGCCTGTCGCGTCGGCAAGTCATACACCCATAATTCCAGCCGGTTTTCGCCATACGCGAGGTCGCGCACGAAGGCAATGCGCTCACCATCCGTGGAGGCGTAGACCCATTCTCCGTAGATGTTATGGGTGGTGACCGAGGTACTCGTCAACTGCCACACCGCTGCTCCCGATAGTCGGTCCACCCCCCGATAGATGCCGTCAGCTAGCCAGTTTAGTCCGCTCAATGCGTTCCCCCTCCTTGAGCGTATTCGGTCTGACCACAGGTGGTTGAAAGAGTGGTCACCTTATTAAGGACTATACCAGACGTCCCTGTGCAGTTCCTGCTGAACCGGTCTCATCGCTCCTTAGCTGCCTGCCCCCCAACGTTTCTCGAGACCTCTGTGCACTAACCCTTCGACGAGCGGGCAAGGGATACCCTCTCAGACGGGAGAAACCAGCAGAATCTATATCTGACCAGGGCGCCAGCCACGGTATAGAAGCCTGTCGCCACGAAAACCGCGCAGGGCGCAATCGCCCTGCGCGGAATACTCGTGTGGGTTATCGCGGGGTTAAGCGGACCTGCGGCGCAGCAGACCGCCCGCCGCGCCGAGCAGTCCCAACCCAAACAGCGCCATCGTGGTCGGCTCAGGCACCACCTCGAAGTTGGTGGTGACAATCGGACCGTTGCCAAAGCGGTAGGAGATGTTGTCCACCGCGCCTTCAAAAGTGCCCCATCCTGAGCCGATGCCAGCGGAAATGGCATAAACATGGTAACTACCAATGAGATTCTTCATGTTACAAGCACACAAATCCAATTGCACCGTCGGAGGCAACACATCGAACGGAGGCACACGAACTGGTGGCATTTTGGAACGTAATACTGTCTTTCCACCACGTCATCCATTGGACGTTCAACACTTTGAGAAACATCCCACACGCTCAGAAATAACCACCGGAACAGGCCACCACGCAGCCGTTGGAGTTTCATCACATTTTCTTAACAATTCTGCACTCTGGTTGGCATGGAGCCAATCTATCGTCTGCTGCGACCCCGGATGCCCTGTCAGTGCATGGTAAAACCATCGTCCACCATCAGATGACACCCTCGCCGCCGGGTGGTATAATATCCGTAACGCCGAGTGAACTGCGGTGGTGCCGCGCATGTCCGTGCTGTCGGAGATTTTTAAGGGTTATCATCATTCCCTGCTCTTCTCGCGGGAGCGGTTCGAACACCTTTACCGCGACCGCCTGGAGAACGGTTGCGACTTCTATCACCGCTTCTTCCACCGCCTGATGATTCCCTTCCACGACCGCTTCCGCTCCGAGAGCGTGCGCCGTCGCCTGCGCGAGCTGGCAGAACGCCTCCTCGATACCGACAAAATCGACTTCGTCGCCATCGACGGAACCTGCACCCGCGACGCCTTTCAGGACTTCGTGGTCTTTTTCGGTGGGGCATACGGCGCGAAAGGCTCGGTGCGACTGAAAAGCGACCCGCCCGTGGTGCAATACGAACGCTGGGACATGAACCGCGATGTGTCCCTCGTTGCCTACGTACCCGTGCCTTTCGCCAACATCGAGGACGTGACCAACGCCGACGTGCAGGAGACCTTCGTGGTCTCCGACCACGATCGGGTGAACCTTTCGAACATCCACCTCAGCCTGATGCAGCTGGCGGAGATATACCTCGCCTACTCCGTCGCCAGTGCGAGCGCGACCGACTACCCGCGCCTCATCATGCTGGACCAGTCGCTCAGCGGGCTGATGGCGGCGGTATCGCACGGCGCGGGCACACAGCTCGCAGGCTATCCTTATGACCGCCGCGCGCTCGACGCCTTCGACATCCGTGTGGCGTTCGCCCATCCCATCTCGCGTGAGCTGCAGGTTCCATCCACCAAGCGGTTCGGGCGGCATCTCGCGGTGCTGGCGGAGTTCCATCACCGCAACACGCAAAGCCTGCCTCTGGACGACCTGCGCCGCAGCCTGAACCTTTCCGAAACCGAGCTGCACGCCGCAACAGGCATCCTCATGGGCAAGCCCGTGCCGCTGTGCGAGATGGACGGTCAGGGCAACCTGCGCACGCGCTACCTGTGCCGCGACTCGTGGCGCTACACCGTCAGCCTGTTCGAAAGCATCTGCGAACGGCTCTTTGTGGACAAAGACCCCTCCGCGCTGGTGTATGAAACCACTGACCCGGAAGACTCCACCGTACGCCGTCAGCGGTGGATGTCGCCCGAGGATGTGCACTTCCTCACTGCGGTGGGGCTGCGTGCGCTCATCGAAAAGTGCTGGGAACGCCACATCCTGCTGGTGGGCATCGTGAAGGACTCGGAGTCGCGCTACCTCACGCGCAACTACCTGGGCGTGATGAAGCATCTGGGCGTGTATCCCGAAATGCAGCAGATGAAGGTCGCGCCCCTGCCCTGGACAGACCGCATCTTTCTGGAAACGGTACCGCTGTACTGCGATACCTCGCTGGAAGCGCCGTGGAGCACCATCGAGTTCGACTCGGTGTTCCAGACGCTGCGGTTGGGGCGCGACGAGGTCACCGGCGAACCCACCATTATCGGCACACCCAGTCGCATCGGCGAGATTGTCTCTCCCGAACGGCTCTTCCTGCGCTCGCTGGCGCAGTTCTATCTGGACCGCCGCAAAAGCACGCCCCTCGCTGGACACGTCATCTTTCTGGACCGACTCGCCATGCCCAGATGGGACAAATCCGCCCTGTCGCACGATTTCGTCGTCAGCAACCCGCGCGTGGGTGTCATCAAGCCCCTGCTCTACCCTGACCGCGACGCCGACAACCCCGTGCAACAGGTGATGATGTACCTGCTGGACGTACTCACCCGCAATCACTTCCCGGAGGCCATCGGCTATCCCGACCCGATGCACAAGGCAGACTGGGGGGCGAAGACGGTGGGCAAACGCGCCCGCGAGCTGATACTCAGCAGCGAAATCCCGTTCCACTCCAACCCCATCGCCAAAACGCTGCGCCGACTGCGCGAGGAGAACCCACGATGAAGGAGAGATGGCAATGATTACCTTTGTCAATGGTCTGGAAGGCACGCTCATCCGGATGCAGGAGGACCCGGAAGCGCGCTACGAGTTCGAAATCTGGTTCGACTACACACGGCAGGCAATGAACCTGATCCGTGAAGGCGCGCTGCTGGCGGTGCCCAACTTCGCCTCGGAAGCAGGAGCCAGCCACCATTCCATCCTCGAAGTGGTCTCTATCCTGCCGTTGCACTACGGGCTGGGGGATAACCCGCAGGGTTACCCCGGTTTCGTGGTGGAGGCGGCGCGCAGCGCGGCGCGGGACTGGGAGGAGCAGGAACACGAGCCCACCGAAGATGTGACCAAAATCCGCTGCATCGCCATCCCCACCAATCTGGAGCTGGTGGAGCGCGATGGCAAAGCGCACCTGCAGGAAGAGAGCAACCTGCCCATGATCGGCGCGAAGGCGTTGCTGCTGGACACACCCTCCACCGAATACGTGCTGAACAGCGGTCTGCCGGTGGGCGTTCCCACCTTCACCGTGGGCAATCTGGTGCGCGACCCGCAGGTGGGCGTCAAAATCTCCGCGGAAGACCTGCTGCGCACGCACTTCGCCATCTTCGGTTTCACTGGCGCGGGCAAGTCGAACCTGGTCAGCACACTGGTGGACAAGGTGATGCAGGCGTATACGATGCTGGAACCGCCGCCCGACGCCCCGCGCGAGAACGTCAAAGTGGTGCTGTTTGACCTGATGAGTGAGTACAGCGTGCTGCTGGCGGACTGGCTGGTCAAAGCGCCCGATGCCGCGCTGCTGGTGCTGACCGAAGAGACCCTGCCCGAAGATGTGCTGCAGTTCATGGAACAGCCCTCGAACGAGACCTTCAGCCAGGCGCTTACTGCGTTGACACAGACCACCCTCTATCCCCGCGCGTTGATTGGCAGGCGCAGCGATTTCCGCTTTGCGTGGCGACGGCTGCTGAACCCCAAGGGCGCACGCCTGCATCTCTACCGCGAAAAGCCCCCCACGCTGGGCAGGCTGGTGGAGCGACACTGGCAACCGCGCGGCACGCTGGGCAGGAACGACGCCACCATCCGGCAGGCGGTGCGCAACTGGGTCATCACCCACTTCGACACTCCCTTCGACGAAACCAACGCCCGCAAAATCAACGACTGGATCGACGAGATGTTCGAAAACGGCTTGCTGACTACCAACGACGCCCGCGAGGCATTCACGGTGCTGCGCACCGCCGTCGAGGAGGCGCACCGCCGATACATCAGCCTGCGACACGTGAACGAGGCCTACCAGATGACGCTGGGCGACCTGATAGCCCGCCTGAACGACCCGCATACCTCTGGCTTATATGTGGTGCAGTCGCACGACCCCGACCGCCTGCGCGATTTCGCCGCCATGCTGGGCGAGGTGATGTTCGAGAACCGACGCAAGAGCGGCAAGATTAGCCCGCTGGTGGTGTTCGTCTTCGACGAGGCAGACGAATTCATTCCCCAGCGGCGCGAAGGCACGGACGACAGCTACGGGCGATCCCGCTTCGTGGTGATGACGCTGGCGCGGCGCGGGCGCAAGTTCGGTCTCGGAATCGGCATCGCCACCCAGCGCGTGCGCTACCTGGACACCAGCATCATGGCGCAGCCCCACACCTATTTCGTCAGCAAGATGCCGCGCCAGTCCGACCGACAGGCGATTGCGGAAGCCTTCGGCATCGCCGAGGAGATGTTCGCGCAGACCTTCAAGTTCAAAAAGGGCGACTGGCTGTTGATGAGCCACGACGCCATCGGGCTGGAAGCCGTGCCCGTGCCCATCCACTGCGAGGACGCTAATCAGCGCGTGGAAGTCTTCCTGAACCAGCTCAAGAGCGAGTGGCAGCGAACCCGCGAGGTGGCGCGCACCCGCGAGTGAGCCACATCCTGCTGATTCTGCGGCGCATCACCGCCCCTTGCGGCGCAACTCGCGAATTGCCCGGCCGATTTGCGACCTGACGTGAACGAAGTTCTCCTTGTCCATCCGGGATTCCAGCACCGGTATCGCTGCCCGAGTACCAGCCCTTGCTAAGGCCCCAGCGGCGCAGTAACGGATACGGGAGTCGTGATGCTCGACCAACAGTTTCAGCAGCACCGGTTCGGCGCGGGGGTCGCCCAGTTCGCCCAGCGCGGTAATGGCGTCCATCTGCAGAGTGACATCCGCATCGTTCTGCGCCACTTCCAGCAGGTCGGGCAAGGCGGATGGGTCACCGATTTTGCCCAGCGCGGTGGCAGCATTCTTGCGCAGTCTACCCGTGCCCGTCCGCAGCACGGAACGCAACAACTCCACCGCTTGCCGAGAACGCATCTCCCCTAACACACGGATAGCCACTGCCTGCATGTTCTCGGGCGCCTCGCATCGCGGAGGCTCTGTGATAGCCCTCAGCAACAAAGGAACCACCTGCTCGCCAAAAAGCGGCAATATTTTATCGGTAAACCTGCCCGGACCGCCGTTGCCAATGGACTGCAGGATGGCTTTGACGGTCTCGGTCGTGTCCATGCCCTTCGTGCGCACATGCCAGTACAACCACTCCGGGTCCTTCTCGCCCGGCTCGAGATGGTACTCTGCCCCTGCCCACGGCATGAGAGTGGGGCCATACAGAAACAGCACACCCTCCAGTTCGGACAGCACCCTTTCATCCTCGAATTGTGCCAGAAAGTGCAGGATGGCAAACTGATTGAACAGCCACTGCGCCTTCGACATCTCCTGCCTCGCCTTTCGCACCGCTTCCAGAACGGCTGGTACCGTATCGGTTGCGCCCATCCTGGCAAGGGCACGAATGCCGTAGCCCAGCCGCCTTATCGCCATTGCTCTCCAGCGCCCATCGGGCGAGAGCGCGTCGGGATACCGCGTCGCGTTCTGCACCCAGTCCAGCATCGTCTGTTTGTACGCCTCGGCACCCTTGGCGCGCG